>Ga0307989_1000454_pt1 | contig 26936 bp, 28 predicted proteins | sample EllFjometagen185_FD_203164 | JGI IMG/M metagenome (GOLD analysis project Ga0307989, IMG submission 203164) | Marine microbial communities from Ellis Fjord, Antarctic Ocean - #185 | ecosystem: Environmental > Aquatic > Marine > Unclassified | place: Southern Ocean | collected 2014-10-08 | reverse complement strand
AATAAAACATTGAAATTATGGATAGTCATTTTGTTGAAAAAAACACCAACCATTTTGTCCACAGGAAGAGAACTCGCTAAAAAAACCAACCAATTTGTCCATTACGCCGGAAAAAATAAATTTGTACGGCTACAATTGCCAATAAATTACACCTTCCTGAGTCTAAAGTTTTGTGTGTTAGAGAACTTATAAGAGTCAGAATTTATTAATCTTTGAGAGCTTCGGCTCCACTAACAATTTCCAGAATCTCGCCGGTAATTGTAGCTTGACGTGCTTTGTTGTATTGTAAAGTAAGTTCGCTTAACATTTCTGTTGCGTTGTCGGTAGCTTGGTGCATTGCGGTCATTCGTGCTCCATGTTCGGCTGCATGAGAATCTAAAAGAGCTTTGTAAAATTGTATTTTTAGCGATCGAGGGATAAGATCCTGAATGATATTTTCTTTTGATGGTTCGTAGATAAAATCGTAATTGGTATTTTCATCCTGGTTTACATCCATTTCTACAGGAAGAAATTGTTCTGTTGTTAAAATCTGCATTGCTGCATTTTTAAATTGGTTATATACCAACTCAACACGGTCGTAACTTCCATCGGTAAAAAGAGTCATAATTTGTTGTGCAACTTTAGAAACATTCTCAAAAGTTAAAGAGTCATAGATTTCATTTAAATTGTCAACTACGTTCATTCCACGATGATTCATTTGGCGTCCACCTTGTTTCCCCAAACTAATAAAATCAACTTTCCCTAAATGCTGTTGCTGCTTGTATTTTGTTTTTACCAGCTCAACTGCTTTTTTCGAAATATTGGTATTAAAACCACCGCACAAACCTCTGTTCGAAGTAATTAGAACTACCAGAATTTTTTCAGGTTTACGGTCTTGCGTATAAACCGAATCTTCAACATTTTCTAAACTGGTGCTTAACGAAGTTAAAATCTGATACAACTTATCGGCATACGGACGAATTTGAAGAATGGCATTTTGCGCTTTTTTTAATTTTGCTGCAGAAACCATTTTCATTGCACTTGTAACCTGCCTTGTGGTTTTTACCGACGCTATTCGTGTTCGTATCTCTTTTAAACCAGCCATATATTATTGATTGAATGCGTGAACGATTAAGAATAATTGAGTTTAAATCTCAAATCCTCAATCCTTCAATAAATCAGTTCTTATTAGTCTTCATATTTTACGGAAACATCTTTTGCCACTTTCCTGATTGTATCTTCAATTTCGGGAGTAAATTTACCAGCTCCCAAATCATCTAAAATATCACGGTGTTGCATTTCCATAATTTCCAGAAAATCAGTTTCAAATTCTTTTACTTTTTCAACAGGAACATTGCGAAGTAGCTCTTTTGTTCCACAGTATATTATTGCAACCTGGTGTTCAATTTTAGAAGGCGTGTATTGTCCTTGTTTCAGAATTTCTACGTTTTTTCGTCCCTTATCCAGTATGCGCATTGTTGCTGCATCAAGGTCGGAACCAAACTTGGCAAATGCCTCCAGTTCTCGAAATTGCGCCTGATCAAGTTTTAACGTGCCTGCAATTTTTTTCATCGATTTAATCTGCGCGTTACCACCCACGCGCGAAACGGAGATTCCAACATTAATAGCTGGTCGAATTCCAGAGTTAAACAGATTCGACTCAAGGAAAATCTGGCCATCGGTAATAGAAATTACGTTGGTGGGAATATATGCAGAAACGTCGCCTGCTTGTGTTTCGATAATTGGCAATGCCGTTAAAGAGCCGCCACCTTTTACTTTATCTTTTAGGCAGTCTGGCAAATCGTTCATCTCTTTTGCAATTTCGTCGGAATCGATAATTTTAGCAGCACGTTCTAATAAACGCGAATGCAGATAAAATACGTCACCCGGATAAGCTTCGCGACCCGGTGGACGACGAAGTAATAACGATACTTCGCGGTACGAAACTGCTTGTTTAGAAAGGTCATCGTAAATAATTAATGCATCTCTTCCTGTATCGCGGAAAAATTCACCGATTGCTGCTCCGGCATACGGTGCATAAAACTGTAAGGCAGCCGGATCGGCAGCTGTTGCCATAACAATTACGGTGTATTCCATTGCACCGTATTTTTCGAGTGTTGCAGAAATGTTTGCAACGGTCGATCCTTTTTGTCCAACGGCCACATAAATACAGTAAACCGGGTTTCCTTTTTCGAAGTTTTCGCGTTGATTTATAATTGTATCGATAGCCACTGCCGTTTTTCCGGTCTGGCGGTCGCCAATAATTAATTCTCGCTGGCCTCGACCAATCGGAATCATTGCGTCAATGGCTTTCAACCCGGTTTGTAAAGGCTGTTTTACCGGTTGCCTAAATATAACACCGGGAGCTTTTCTTTCTAAAGGCATTTCCAACAATTCACCCTGAAGAGCACCTTTCCCGTCAATGGGTTCACCAATGGTGTTAATAACTCTACCAAGCAGTTGTTCACCAACCATTATCGAAGCCGTTCTTCTCAATCTTTTTACTGTATCTCCCTCGCTTATTAGTTCGGAAGGACCTAAAAGAACAGATCCAACATTGTCCTCCTCAAGGTTGAGTATAATTCCTTTTACCCCGCTGTCAAACTCAATCATTTCGTTTGCTTCAACGTTCGAAAGCCCGTAGATACGTGCAATACCATCGCCGACCTGAAGAACAGTTCCAACCTCTTCTAATTCTGCCTCCGACTTGAAACCTTCAAGTTGTTGTTTTAATATTTCACTTACTTCAGCAGGTTTTATATTTGCCATTTCGTATATTTTTTAACACTTTTAAATTCGATAATTAAAGCTCAGCTTCGAGTAATTGTTGTTTTATTTTATTGAGTTGAGTAACAATACTCGCATCGTATTGTTTATCTTCTATACGCAGAATCATCCCCCCAATTATTTTGGCATTTACTTTGCTTGTTAATTCTACTTTTGCACCCAATTCATCCGACATTAACGACTCGATTTTATCAATGGTTTTTTTGTTGATTTCGGTTGCAGTAGTAAGTACAGCCGATTTTATGTTTTGGTCTTTTCGCGTGAGGTCTAAAAAATTCCGGCAGATTCCGGGAATTTGTATTTCTCTTTTATTAGACGTAATCAGCAATAGAAATTTTAATGTGAGCGCATTAACTTTTTCTTTAAAAATTGTAGAAATTAAATCTGCTTTTATAGATGTCTTTACAATTGGGCTGTTTAATAATATTATGAAATCGGCGGAGTTATTGCAAACATTTAAAACCAATTCCATATCGGTTTTTAGTGTTTCTAACATTTTTTTTTCTTTTGCTGTTGAAAAGAAAGCCTTCGCGTATCTGACTGTTATTGCACTGTGATTCATAAAACTAATTCAGCTTAATATCGTCGATTAAACCATCTATCATTTTCTCTTGTTCTCCAGATTTGCTCAATTCTTTTTTAATTACTTTTTCAGCAATTGAAATTGATAATTCAGCTACTTGTTTTTTTATTTCGCTAATGGCGGCTGTTTTTTCAGCTTCAATTTGAAGGCGAGCTTGTTCAATGGATTTTTGACCTTCAAGATTTGCTTTTTCTTTTGCTTCTGCAACAATCTTATCTTTTATATCCCTTGCTTCTTTCAAGATAATATCTTTTTCTTTTCGGGCTTCAGCAATTATTTTTTCATTGTCTTCTTTTAATCCTGCTACCTCTTTACGCGCAATTTCCGCAGAATTTAATGCTGTGGCAATTGATTCTTCTCTTTCGCGAAGGGCATTTAAAATTGGTTTCCATGCAAATTTTCGGAGAATAAAAAGAACAATTCCAAAAGTAATAAGCATCCAGAAAATTGTTCCGGGATTCGGAGTAACTAAACCCATAATTTTAATTTTTTAGTTTTTGACAACTGCACCCCCGGCAATCCCGGGGGTGGTTGCCTAAAAGTTTTTGCTAAATGAAAATAACGAGAGCACAAACAATCACTGCAAAAAAGGCAACGCCTTCTATTAATGCTGCAGAAACGATCATTGTAGATCGGATATCTCCACTTGCTTCTGGTTGACGAGCAATGGCTTCCATTGCACTGGCACCGATTTTACCGATACCCATACCTGCTGCCATTGCTGTTAATCCAGCTCCCAAAGCAGCACCCAATTTTCCGAGGGCTGCGCCGGCAGTGGCTTGAAGCAATACAGTTAAAATTGCTGATAGCATAGCATTTAATTTAAATAATTAATATTACGAGATTGTTTCGAATTTACCATTTAATCTATTATTCGACTTTTTAATTTATACTGCGTTGGAATTTCCTTAAATAGCTGGTGCTATCCGTGTCAATTCCGCCTTGTCTAAATAAAAAATTCATTCTAATATTTTTAAAAGTTAAACTCAAAATAATCTCAATGATTATCTGCTGTCGCCATTCCAAAATAGAGTGCAGACAACAGGGTAAAAACATAAGCTTGTATAAACGAAACTAAAACATCTAGTAATAAAATAAATATAGAAAACACAATCGATATTGGACTAATGGCGTAACCCGCTCCGGCCCCCAATAAACTTGCAAAAATAAATATCAAGCTAATAAATACAGTCACAACCATGTGTCCGGCCATCATATTAGCAAACAAACGAATCATTAAAACAAAAGGTTTGGTGATTAAACCTGAAAGTTCAACAATTGGCATTAATGGGATGGGATATTTTAACCACCATGGTACATCGGGGTTGTAAATCTCTTTCCAGTAATGTTTGTTACCATTTATGGAAATCATACCAAAAGTAAATAATGCCAAAACCAAGGTTACAGCAATATTTCCAGTAACATTTGCACCAAAAGGTGGAAATGGGATTAACCCCATTAAGTTATTAACCAAAATAAAGAAAAACATGGTTAATAGAAAAGGCATAAATCTTTCGTATTTTTTTTCACCAATAGCCGACTTGGCAATGTCGTCGCGAATAAAAAGTATAATGGGTTCCAGTAAGTTCTGAAGACCTTTTGGTGCTTGTCCTTTTGATTTCTTTGCTGCACCTGCCGCTGAGAAAACAAGCAAAAACAAAATAATAACCGAAGCAAAAATGCCTGCTACTGTTTTGGTGATCGAAATATCTATTGGTTTGCCAATTTCATGACCCTGAGAATCCAGTTCAACTATTTTGCCATCGAACTCTTCGTTGTGTGAAATTCGGAAGCCTTTATAATCCGCATGTGCGTGATGAAATTTAGAAGACATAAAAATATGAAAGCTTTTACCTTCGTGCAATTCCGGCTTTTTACTGTAAAGAATAACTGGAAGTGGAATACTTATGTGAGTTTCGCCAAACGAAGTAATGTGCCAATCGTAAGCATCAGAAATATGATCCATTACAAAATCACCAGCATTAAAGGATTCTTCAACGTGAGATTCCTCGTCATGATTTTCTTGCACATCGGTATGCTGGGCAAAAAGCGGAGCAAAACCGAGAACTGATAAAACAAACAGAAAAAAGAATACTTTGACAGTTTTTAGCATAGTTCTCATCCAGTTTTTCAAGTGTTCACAAAATTAAAAGATTTTTCTTAGGACAGACAAAAAAATAAAAAATTATTAAAAAATTAATAATGTTAAAACCTTAATAATTGCTGATTACCAAACGAAAGTGTTTATATAGATGAAAATGTTGATAGATTGTTTTATTTCCTTTTTGCAATGCGTGTTAATTCTGATACTTCGAGCACAGTAAAAGAAAGGTAAAGAACCATAAGGCAAATAACAAAAACAAGTGCATTATCTGAATCTTTGGCAATGTAAACAAATGCAAAAACCGAATACAATACCAATTTGAAAAAAGTTAGCAGCATGTTATTTCTCGCAAATTTTGCAATGTCTTTTTTTGCAAGCTTAAGTTGGTAGGCATGAACCAAAATGGTTACAATTAGAAAAAACCCTAACAGGAAAGGTAATATTGGCAAGTAATACTCCGGAATAAAAAGGGAAAATACCAGCCATCCAGTCAGCGCAATTGCAGTTGATGCACCCAATATTTTTATTATAAAACGTTTAAAGTCCATTCTATTTTTTTTGAAATTCAATTTACAAAAACCAAGCTCTGTTTTTGTGCTTTTTTAATATAATTTTGGTTATTTCTTTAGCAGGTTTTTTGTGCCCAAAAGAATTGCTAATAGTACCGAAACAATCATAAAACCCAAAGTGAAACCTTTAAACTCATTCTCTAACCACTGGTCTATTTTGTATCCAAGAAATGTTCCTAAGCCAATAACGGCAATCATTTCGAAACCAAGACTGGAGTATCGAATAAAAGTATTAGTACTTTTTTGTTTATTTTTCTTTTGTTGTTTCATTAATTACGCCGGCTCCTTTCATCTTGCAAGTTCCGGTAAATATCGATCCTGGTTCAACCGATAATTTTCCTGCAATAATATCTCCTTCAATCTTAGAAGTAGATTTCATGTTTAGCAATTCGTTGGCTGTTAATTTCCCTTTAATATACCCTGAAATTTCAATGTTATTACAAATAATTTCACCTTCTATTTTTCCTTTTGGGCCAACAACCAATCTCCCTTTTGCCGATAAATTTCCAGACAGTTCTCCATCAATTCGAATATCTCCATTGGCAATAATATCACCTTTAATTGAAGTTCCCTCGCTAATAATGTTAATGGATTGATTTTGATTTTCTCCGTAGGGTCTTGAAGTTTGTTTTGCCATTATAATTTTATTTAATTTTTACTGAACAAAAAATTGTTTTGCATGGTGAAAATAGGGGCGGTAAAATTACAATTTTTTGCTACCACAACAAAAGGAATTTAAAAATATTGGAAGATTTGATGAATTTCACAAATTACAATCAGTTTAAAAACTGAGTAACTTTACGAATTCATAACGAAAATTAAAACAAAGAAGAATTACATTAAACAATCTTTAAATGGTGTCGTATGCCCATTTTAGGTAAACACTTCCCCAGGTAAACCCCGCACCAAATGCTGCCAAAATAATATTGTCGCCTTTTTTTAGTTGTTTTTCGAAATCCCACAAACAAAGAGGAATAGTTGCAGCGGTTGTGTTTCCGTATTTCTCGATGTTAATAAGAACTTGTTTTTTGTCAATGCCCATTCTTTTTGCGGTTGCATCAATAATACGCAGATTTGCCTGGTGAGGAACCAGCCAGTCAACATCCTCTGATTTGAGCTTGTATTTTTCCATTATTTCAACAGCAACATCGGCCATACTGTAAACGGCAGCTTTAAAAACTGCTTGTCCTTCCTGGTAAACAAAGTGTTCGTTATTTTCTACGGTTTCGCAAGAAGCGGGATGTAGTGAACCACCAGCCTTCATGTGTAAATGATGGCGACCAAGACCATCAACTCGGTTAATGTAGTCGATAACTCCCAAATCTTCGTTTGTTGGCTCCAGTAAAATAGCAGTTCCTGCATCGCCAAAAAGAGGACAGGTTGTACGGTCTTTGTAATTGGTGATAGACGACATCATATCTGCAGCAACAACAATTACTTTTTTGTACCTACCCGATTCAATAAACTGAATGGCTGTTGAGAGTGCAAAAATAAATCCTGAGCAGGCAGCATTTAAATCGAAACTCCAAGCATTGTGAATACCAACTTTGTCGGCAATAATATTTGCTGTTGCCGGGAACGGCATGTCCGGGGTAATGGTTGCACAAATTAACATATCAACTTCATCGACAGCAGTATTGGTTTTTTCAAGCAAATTTTTAACTGCTTTCGTGCCCATGTCACTTGTGGCTTTCCCTTTTTCTTTTACAATACGACGTTCTTTAACTCCAATTCTTTGCATTATCCACTCATCCGAAGTGTCAACCATTGTACTTAATTCTTCGTTGGTCAAGCGGTATTCCGGCAAACATGCTCCCACTCCTGTTATTGCTGCCCTTGTTTTAGTCATTATTGTAACTCTTCTTGGTTTTATTACCGTAATAAAATTTGTTCTTTATAGAAAAAATAGTGTGCGAATATAGAAGTAAAACCGAGTAAATACAAAGTTTCAGTGGTAAGCTTAAGAAAAGCTTTAATTTCGAAAGAACAATTGATTTGTGTAGTCGAAAAATCTATATTTAATGGAGAAGATGTGCGTAAATAGGATACATTATAATGATACCTTTTTTACTTCATAAAGCAGAAAGAAATTGTAAAATCAGCTTTTATAATCGATAAATAAAAAATGCCAATTGTACAAAACTGCAAAATTGGCATTTTTAATATAGGTCAATTTAAAATCGGGTATTAATCCGGTTTAAACTGCAATGTCTTTTTCAATTACCTGCTTTCCTCTGTAGTATCCGCATTCCGGACAAACGGTATGATATTTTACCGTTGTTCCACAGTTTGAACAAGTAGCAAGCGTTGGAAGAGTGGCTTTGTAATGAGTACGTCTTTTGTCTCTTCTCGATTTTGATATTTTATGCTTTGGATGTGCCATAATGTATTGTATTTAATTATTGTTTCCTAAATTTTTTAATGCATCCCAACGTGGGTCGGTTGTTTTTTCATCTGCTTCATCAGAAAGCAAATAATTGTTAAGCTTTTCAAGCATTTCTTTGCTACAATCTCTTTTCCCATTTTTATTTTTCGGGTGAATGTGGCGCAAAGGAATACTTAATGTTACATATTCGTAAATTATATGAGCCAGATTAATATGGTGCTCCTGTGGCAAAACCCAAATAACGTTTTCTCCTTCTTCAAACTCTTTTTCTCCAAACTTTATAAAAAACTCGGTTTTCCCTTTGAGTTTTTGTTGGTATTTATCCATACATCGGTCGCAAGTAAGTTCGAGCCATCCCTTAATTTTGAGATGAATTTTCAAAAAAGAACTGCGTTTTTCCAGTGTAACTTTTATTGTAACATCGCCGCTTTCAACCAGACTCTCTTCAAAATGTGTAAAGAACGTATCATCAATTCCGAATTCGAAATCGTGCAGACCTTCATTAAGCCCTTTAAACTCAATATTGTATTTCAATTTCCAGCTCACGATTCGAAAAAAGTGATGCAAAAGTATAAATTTTTTATTAACACTCGAAAATTTCAATTAATAATTTATGATTTCATACGAAATGAATATATGAAATAAATTTTAAGGGTGGTTAATAGGCTTTTTACAGACCTTGTTTCTAAATTATTTTTTTCTTAATCAAGTCGATTATAATTTTTTTTTAATTGCCAATTTCGCTTCTTCCAAAGTATTATAATTTATCAATTCCAAATTGGGACAACCAGCAATCATCGCCGATAAATTCTTGTCTGATTTCGGTCGAAATAAGCACAACACTTTCTTTCCCGTTTCAACAGCACGACCTATTTCGTAACCCACACCCATTGAAACCGTGGTAACTTCGGCCACCAAAACATCAGACGATTGTAACCACTCCAAATCACGATCGTGAATAAATTTGTCATTTGGTCCGTCATCTCCAATTATGCTTAGATTCGGGTCGCCAACGTGTTCGGTTAAAACTTCACCAAAAGTTTTTAAATATTCAATAATTTGTAGATACAATGCTGCATCTTCGCGCCCTCCGCGAATTGAACCGGCAAAATATATTCTCATAAATCTTTTTTATTTCAAAATACAAAAATTGTAAGGCAGAACATGAAAAATATTATTTAAGTAATAATTGAAAATGTGAAAAGTATCAATTAGTTTTAAAAATAAATGTATTCTATTGATTTTGTCGCTAATCATAAAAACAAATGAAAAGTAAAGAATCTAGTTATTTTGAATTATCCGGGCTATTTTTAAATAGTAATTTATTAATCCCTGTATTACTTTTAATAATTATTACTCCATCATTCAGTCAAAATTTCACATCAAAAGCTAATGACGCAAAGTTATACGGAATTCATGAAGTAACTATTGCCGGCACCAATCTTCCTGAAATTTCAAAAAGATATTCAACTTTTCCAAATGTAAGTTTTGTAATCGGTGAAACAACTATAAATGTAAAAGCCTTTTATAATGGAGATGGCGATGGTGAAGAAGGTGTTTTCTGGAAAGCAAGATTATACGTATCCAAAAAAGGATCCTGGTCGTGGGCAATAACTGATAAGGGCGGAATTCAAACAACAGGTGCTATTCGCGGCACATTTGAAGCCTCAGACACAAATTATGATTTAAAAGGCAAGTTAAGAAAACATGCGGATAATCCGACAAGATGGGCAACGGAAAGGAATACCAAAACAGCATTTTTAGCCTTTGGCGATACGCAATACACACTATTGGATAAAATATGGACATCGGAGCCAGACGTCTCGAAAGGTGGAGCAGGAGACTGGGATGCAGTTATGCTGAATTCAGTGAAAATGGGGACAACCCTAATGCGCGCCGGTGCTTTTGGCGGTTATAGCCGTTGGGATGGAACAACAACTTTAGGCCCGAATAATTACCCCAGGCCAAACTGGCCGTTTAAAGATCAATCAATGAAAGGTGACAAAAAGAAATATGACCTGAAGCAAATGATTGCCACAGACACCCGTTTGCAGTATGCAATTAATACCTGCCCAAATCTGTATTTTGAATTAATTATTTCACCAAAAACCGGAGACTGGGGTAGATATTTTGATGGAACTGACGGATATTTTGATGATGGAAGAGGACTCAACAATACTGAAAAAATAAATTTGTGGAAATACATTGTCGCCCGTTTTAGTGCTTTCCCGAATGTTAATTTTCAGTTAGTATATGATATTCGTTATTCAGATTTTGAATCGCCTAGATATCCAAAGGAAATGATTGACGCTAATTATGCCCTTGGAAAAGAATGGCTAAACTGGCTTTACAAAAACGATCCTTTTGAAACCATGAAATGTATTGGAACGGGCAATGATGAATATGATCCGTACGATTCAATATTTTATGCAAATAATGGTAACTGCTATGTTCATGATGAAGCAATAAGTGATATTAGCGGATACCATGTTGAATCATATTTTAATGGGGATAAAATTAGGAACATTCCCATTTTTCATGGCGAAGATACGTATGAAGTTGTTGATATATGGTATAATAGAAATGCTGCCACACCAAATGCCGGTGATCCGGAATATTATTACAGGCGAATATTCTGGACAGACCTTTTATCCGGCGGCTATTCGTGTTATGGCGGTGGTTATGGAGCCATAATACCTTACGATAAAGCATTTGATGAAGTTGCTTACAATACTGGGGTCGAAATTGTTTCTGCTAAACTAAAGGGAATGAATGATATCCAATTCATAAAAGACTTTTTTGAAGACAATAGTATTGATATTGCAAAATATAAATCTGCTGATGACAAGGCGATTAATGGGCCATCGAAGCCAAGTCAAATACAAATTGCATACAATAGTTTAGCTGATAAATATATCATCTATCATCCGAATGCAAGCGCTGGTGAGATTGATTATGAACCAAATGATTTTCAAGATGTAGGAATAGCAATTTTTGAGACGCATTCTACTTGCTCGATTAATAAAAGTTCAACTCCCGAAATTACCATAGAATTAAAAAACGAAATTCGATATTTGGTTAAATGGTTTGATCCTTCATCCGGAACATACTACAAACAGCCCGATGTTTTTGGGAAAGGGACTAATTATACATTTTTTGCACCGGCAACTATAAGTGGAAAAGACGCAGTGTTGTTAATAGATGGAGAATCTGCCAAAAAAGAAGTAGCCATAATTGCTCACCGGGGCGGAAAATTATGGGCTCCGGAAAATACTTTGGCTGCATTTAAAAAATGTGCAGATAATAATATTGATTGGGAAACCGACCTTAATATAACAGCTGATGGAGAAATAGTGTTGATGCATGATAAAACTTTAGACAGAACAACAAATGCAGAAATCATTTTTGGTGGAGTAAATATTCCGGTAAACAGCAAAACACTTGCACAAATAAAAATGCTTGATGCAGGTAGTCATTTTAGTAATGAATATGCAGGAGAAAAGGTTCCTACATTAGATGAATTTCTAGATTATTTTATCCAGAATGCCCCGGCAAGATCAATTATTTCAATGGATACAAAAATGGATAAGCTTAAACTTGCATCAGGAACTGCTGTGTATCAGAGTATAATGGACAAGATTGCGGCCAGAAATTTATTCGACAGAGTTTTTATTGAAGTTTCTAAAATAGATGCCGTAAAAAATACCAGAAACCTGAGAGAAGGGGGTAAACTTAAATATGCAATTTGGGTAGGTAGCGATACTACCTTATTAATCAATGCAATTTCAAGTGGGTATTTTTCCAGAATTCACGCGTCTGCCACAATAGCTTATAAGGCAGACGATGTGCATGCAGGTGGTATTCCTTACTTTTCATCTCATCCGATTGACAACCAAGTAAGATGGGATGCTGTGAGAAAATACAATGTTGATGGAATTTCGACAGATAAACCTGATGTTGCTTTGTTTGTAACAAAAAGTAAAATACCAATATGCAGTATTAAATATCCTGTTAACGGAGAAGTTTTTCGTGAAAATTCAACCATCGAAATTAAAGCAAATGTTGGTGAGAGTGATTCAAGTATTACCAGGGTTGAATTCTATCGGAATGGGAACTTTATTGGACAAGACACATCAAGCCCGTTTATTTATTCATGGTCCAATGTTTCAGAAGGAAATTATTCATTAACAGTAAAAGTTTTTGATAATGAGATGAGTAAAACATCTGTTCCTGTAAATATTAGAATTCAATAATTATCATTCTAAAAAATATTTATAAAATACATCATTTATTCCTTTTCCAAGTTGCTGCCAGTCTTCAACATCTGGTATTTTTTCAAGTTTTTCTATCCAGTCGCCATTGAGTTCAAAAACGCAAGCTGTAATATTGTATCGTTCATAAAGTCCTGCAGCAATACTATGTCGTTTGGGATCGGTGGTATATACTTTTTGTAACTTACCTGAAAACCATGTTTTTTCCAACATCAGTTTATAAAACTGGTCTATATTCTGATTATATTTTGTGTCGTTTTCTTTTGGTTTTGAAACATGAATATTCCCATAATTATCATTATGAAAATCGATTAAAAAATCTGGCTTTTTATCTTGTAAAATTAACTTCTTTATAAACTTTTCAAGATAATAATTTTCAGGGGTAAGAATGCTGTCAGCCTCCAAACCCCAGCCTCGATTTAAGCCTGAACCGTTAACATTAAACCTTGTCATTCCACGAAAAACACCGTCTTTGTTTGCCATTGGCAAAATGTAATAACAAATTTGGCTGGTCTGTTTATTTGGGTTTTCAATAAAATCTTTCACAAGACCTTCAATAACCCAATTTCCTCCCGGTTCCCATGGATGCGATCTCGCTCTAATTAAAACACTATTTCGAGCGTTTGGATTACCAACCCGAATTATTTCCAAGGGCCTGTTTTCTACCGTCATTCCTATTTTTAAAATTTTAACCAACTCATTTTTTGCTATCTCTTTTTTGAATGTTTCAAGATGTGTTAATGAATAAACCGGAAGTTTTGCAATGTAAACACTACTGGTTTTCATTTTATATTTTACCTGCAAATCAAAATCATTGGTTAATACCGATGAAGTTTCAACTGCTTCCCAATTTTTATAATCCTCAGAAAAATAGCATGAAACATTTTGCTTGGGTCTGCCGTAACTTGTATTTATTCTTCCGTTGTAAATGTTTCGAAAACCTGATAAAATAAGATTTAATTCGGTGCCGGGTTCCGCTTCAATTTTAAAGTTAAAATGGGTAGATTGCCGATTTGTGCTTCCTCTTTCATAATCGTATAAAAAGTCAATTTTAATAGCCGTGTCGCCTTGCGCGTTCCATATTATTGGAGAAGCATTTTCGTAATAACAATCGATAAAATTAATTTTGTCAGTCAGCTTTTCTTGGGCTTGCAAATTAAAAGACAGATTAAGTAAAACAATCAAACTGAAAATGGAAATCTTAAAATATGTTTTCATAATTAACTTTTCATTATACAATTGGTTGACATAACGATTCTAATTGTCAAATTCTTTAATAAAATTATTATCACCCGATTCTTTATCTTGCAACACAATTCTGGTTTTTGGCAGGCTTCCCGGATAATTTTTTTGAAGAAATTCAATTAATTTCTCCCGGATAAAAACCCGTAAATCCCAAGCTGCTCCCGAATCTTTTGCACTCATTAATGCACGGACTTCGATGTTATTTTCTTTTGCATCAGTTACCTGAAGTACATTTACCTTTTTATCCCACAAAGGATTACTTTCGAGTAAACGTGTAAGTTCTTTCCGAAGTGCATCGAAAGGAACGTTGTAATCGGTGTAAATAAAAACGGTCCCCAATATTTCGGAAGTGGTGCGTGTCCAGTTCTGAAAAGGTTTGTCAAAAAAATAGGTGGTTGGAACAATTAACCTTCGTTTATCCCAGATATTTACAACAACGTAAGTGAGTGTTATTTCTTCTATTCTACCCCATTCGTTTTCAATAATTACCACATCGTCTAACCTTATTGGCTGCGTAATTGCAATTTGTAGTCCGGCTAAAACTGCTGCAATAGTCCGCTGTGCTGCAAAACCAATAATAACTCCTGCAATTCCGGCAGATGCGAACAAACTTATTCCAATCCGCCTTACTTCATCGAAAAGCATTAAAATTAAACCAGTGGCAATTAGTACGATTAAGAATATTATAATTCTTTCTAAAATATTAAACTGAGTATGAAATTTTCGGGATTTCAAATTATCTTCTTCCGATGTATCGTAGTTTTCGAGGAATGTTTTTTTGAAAATCTGAATAATAGCAATAATTCCCCAGGCAATACTTATTATTAAAAGTATTGAACCCAGAACATTATAAAACTCATAAAATTCGGAATTTACTAGCTCAAATTTCTTTATAAAGTATTTTAAAAAAAGAGACAACAGAAGTAAAACAAACGGTACTATGAATCTTTTTATATTTCTCATTTTCATTAAAATTTTAATTCCATTTATCGGCTTTTTAATTCAAAAGGTAATGTTTTTATAAAGCTATGTATATTATCAGTGAAATAAAAAAGGAGGCTTTAAAAAACCTCCTTTTTTAATAAATATAATATCTTATTAATTCCTTGAAATAATTATTCCCGGTTTGAAATATGCTGCAAATGCAGTTGGAGAATTTAGTTCCTCTATTGCTTTTTTAATTCCTTTATCGTCGTTTATTGCAGCACGAATAGCACCTTTTTGATAGTAATATCTTGAAACAATTTCATCTTCTAACAATTCGCTTATTTCATCTTTAAATTGTACTAAATCTTTATCGAGGTTTGGCTCGAGTTTAGCTTGTAATGCGTCGAACTCTGCTTTAGCCAGATTGAAATATTTTTCTTTTTTTGCCGATTTAATTAATTCTTCCATTTCATCTTTTGACTGAGATTCGTATTCAAAATTATTATCTTTTACAAAGGCAGAAAACCGGGTGTAAATTTCATCGCTTACCTTAAAATCTTCGGGTGCTGCAATCGATTCATTTTCGTTAGAAAATTTAGTTGCAAAATCGAAGATTAAAAACTTTGTTATCATGGCAATTCCCAGGCTACTAAGTTGGTCGCCCTCTATTTTAATATCCGGAACAATACCTCCACCATCGTAAACTTTACGGCCTTTTTTTGTTGTAAATTCAGTTACCAGCGAATCAGGGATATGTCCAACACTACCATCTTCGTTTCGATGCGAATAGTCGAGTGCCTGAATACATCTTCCGCTTGGAATATAATATTTGGCTGTTGTAACTTTTAGCTTTGTATTGTAACTTAAATCGCGGGTGGTTTGCACCAATCCTTTACCAAAAGTCCGCGAACCCACTATTACTCCTCGGTCTAAATCCTGAATAGCACCCGCCACAATTTCCGAAGCCGAAGCCGAACCACGGTTTGTTAATACGGCTATTTTTATGGTAGTGTCTATTGGATTTGCACTTGCTTTATAAACCTTGTCCCATTGTTTTACTTTTCCTTTTGTACTTACAATTTCTTCGCCCTTTGGAACAAAAAAGTTTACAATTTTTACGGCTTCCATCAACAAACCACCTGGATTTGACCTCAAGTCAAGTACGAGCGATTCAGGATTGTTTTCTTTTAATTCCAGAAAAGCTTTTTGAACTTCTTTGCTGCAATTGGCTGTGAAACTCGACAATCTGATGTAAGCCGTATTATCATCCAGCATTCCATAATATGGTACAGCATCGATGGTAATTTTTTCGCGTACCACATCAACTGTGTATGGTTTTTTTGCCCCGGGGCGTTGCAATTTTATGGTAACGGGTTTGTTTGCCGGTCCTTTTAAAAGGCTGCTTACATCTTCTGTATTCATTTCGGAAGTAACTTTCCCCGAAACTTCCAAAATAATGTCACCTGCTTTTAGTCCAAATTTTTGTGCCGGAAAACCTTCGTAGGGTTCTGCTATCACAATCTTATCCGATTGCTTGCTAATTAATGCACCAATGCCTGCATATTCGCCGGTTGTCATAAAACGAAAATCCTCAATCTGGTCTTCCGAAATATAGTTGGTATAAGGATCGAGCGATCCCAACATTTTATCAATACTTGTTTTAACCAATTTATTAGGGTTTACATCATCAACATAAAACATATTTAACTCCCTAAAAAGTGTATGATAAATATCGAGATTTTTTGCCACCTCGAAATTTTTCTGGTCGCGTGTAAAACTGTAAAAACTAAATCCAATTACAGATATTAATGCTATTCCTATCCAAATCTTTTTCCTGTTCATTTCTTTTGCTTTTTTTACTGAATTCGAAAAATCAGTCTTTTACTTCAAAAAATAATTTTGCCAAAAATATAAAAACTTAATTTATCAGTCGTATAGGTATTTAATTCATTACGTTAAAATACATTAAAGACAATGGTATTAAAATACGTAATTGACCAAAATTGTTTAAAAAGAAGTTAAAAAGTTAATTGAAGTTAAATTGGTTAAACTGATTAAACCCCTGTGAATAGTACAAGTCAAAAGAATTGAAATTCAGAAAAACAATTATTCATTTAAAATTAAAAATCATGAAAACAAAAATTGTAAGTTTAATTATTGTGGCAGGCTTGTTTATTTCAACAGCAGTTTTTGCCCAACCAACCCATTTTGGAAACAAGGGAGATCAGAACTCGGAGCGAAAAGCAATGATGAAGAATCGAATGGCCCAGCAAAAAGGCGAAAAACAAACATTCTTAACTTTAGAACAAAAAGAGACGATTAAAAATCTTAGAATTGAATCGGTTAAAAAAGTTAAACCATTGAAAAATGAATTACGCGAAATGATGGCTCACCAACAAACCTTAACAACTGCCGATGAAGCAGATTTGAAAGCCATCAATAAAAACATTGATAAAATGTCGGAGACAAAAGCTGAAATTGCTAAAATTATGGCTGGACAAAAACAACAAGTTCGTGCCCTTTTAACCGATGAGCAACTTCTGAGATTTGACAGTATGAATGGAAAACGAGGAAGCAGAAGCGATGGCAATTTTATGCAACAACACATAAAAAACGGAGATCATCGCAGATCGGGGAAACGATCGTAGTTTTTCATTTAACAAGAAATTTATAGCTGGTTTTTAAAACCGGCTTTTTTTTGTCTTTATTTACCGACGATTTTCCCCCTTTCAACGAAAAAACTTTAGTTATTCGTTCTGTTTCAAATACTTTGGTGTTTTAAAATAAGCCAAACAAATAAAACGAGTATTATGAAACTTAAAACTAAGATTCTTGCCTTACTTGCATTTTCAGTAATTTTTTCCACATCGTGTATTTTTATGGGACCGTCGTTAAAAGGAAATGGCAACATTGTGGAAGAAACTCGCAAGGTCAGAGAATTCGACGAAATTAAAGTAAGTCGTGGAATGAATGTGTACATTTCGCAAGGAAACGAGACAAAAATTGTTGTAAAAGCAGACGAGAATCTTTTAGATGCAATTGAAACGCGAATTGAAGGCAATACATTAAAAGTTACAGCTAAGCAGAACATAAGAAGAGCAACAACAAAAAAAGTATATGTTACAACGCCTAATATTTCAAAAATTAGATCTTCTGCCGGAAGCAATGTTTTTTCAGAAACTGCTCTAAAATCTGAAGAATTAAATTTAGCGAGTTCGGCAGGAAGCAATATGAAATTAGAAGTAATTGCGGACAAATTAACGGCATCTGTTTCATCGGGTTCGAACATGAAATTGGAAGGAAAGGTAAAATCGTTTTCTGGGAAAGCTTCCTCGGGTTCTAATTTAAAAGCCGAAGAAATGAATACGAAAAATTGCAAAGTAGATGTTAGTAGTGGCGCAAATATTTGGATTACGGCAAAAAATAATTTTGAAGCACATGCAAGTTCCGGTGGTAATATATTTTATTATGGCGATCCGGAAACCACAGACATAGAAAAATCATCGGGTGGGAATGTCATAAAAAAGTAACTGCTTGTAACATTCCGTTTTAAAATGCGTCATTTTAAATATCCAAAATTAAAAAAGATAAAATGAAAACATTTAAACCATTATTTATTTTAATCCTGCTGGCAGTATTTGGAATAAATTCAGCAATTGCAGGCGAAAACGACAAAACAGAAATTAGAAAAGTCAAAGATTTTAACGCGATAAAAGTTTCTACGGGTATTGACTTGTATATAACAATGGGAACTACGGAAGAAGTGAAAATTATAGCCGACAATGAAATTATTGACGATATTGTTACCGAAGTTAAAGATGGCACTTTGTGCATTTACGTCAAAAAGAATAATTGGTTTAACTGGGGGTTCAATAAAAGCCGAAAAGCTTATGTTTCTGTAAAAGAACTAAACCGAATTGAAGCATCGTCGGGTTCGGATGTCAGATCGGAAAACACACTAAAAGGAGATGCACTGGAAGTAAAAACGAGTAGTGGAAGCGATGTTGTTTTAGACCTTATTTACAAAAGTCTTATGCTCGATTCCAGTAGTGGTTCAGATGCAAAAATATCGGGAAAAGTTAAAAATTTCGAGGCCGAAGCAAGTAGTGGCAGCGACATAAATGCACAAAACCTTGAATCGGTAGTTTGTAGAGTAAGAGCCAGCAGTGGTTCAGATGCAACGGTTAATGTTTCGGACGAATTGTATGCAAAAGCCAGCAGTGGAGCAGATATTCGGTATTATGGAAATCCGGATTCAAAAGACATCGACGAATCGAGCGGCGGCGACGTGAGAGGGAAATAATATTATTAAAATTGTAGAATAGAAAGACGGAATTTTCCGTCTTTTTTGTTTTCCGAATGTTAAAAGTTCATCAATTTAATAAGTAACTCCTTTAAAAAAATTAAATTTGTAGCTTAATTTTACCGAATGGATTTATTAGTCATTTTATTTTTAGTTGGATTTGTGCGTACCTTACTTATTATTGCGGTAATTTATTACGGTATTCGCTTGTTCTCTAAATATGTGTTGCCAATGTTGGTTGATAAAGGAGTAAAGAATATGCAGCAAAAAATGCAGGATAAACAACGGCAGCAACAAAGCCCGACCCGACCCGACGGAGAAGTTACAATTGAGGATGATAAAAACAGGAACAAAAACGCAAATCAAAGCCAGGGTGATTATGTTGATTTTGAGGAGGTGGATTAAGTAATTCTAAATAAAGATTTGTTGTAATTATATTCTTGCTTTAGCTATTGTTTTGTAAAGTTTTAATATTTAATGGTTCTCCAAAAGTTAAATCGATTTTTTTTGGATTAAAAGAATTAAATCCGCGGGCAGGAGTAAAAGTTAGTTCCCCAAAATAAATTTTTTCATTAACCAGCAAAAAGTCAACGCGTACAAATGGAAATCCAGTTGAAAGTTTTGATGCCAATTGCAAAATCAAAGATAAATTTTTAGGCTTTGGTGTATTACCTCCTTTTTTAAATTTAGTTTCAGCGTTTAATTTTTCCCATTCACTGCTGTAAATGGTTCTAAGTTTGCTTTTTGAATGATAAGCAATAATAAAATGTGGTTTTCCCTGGTAGCAAAAAACCTTAATTTCAAATAATTTATTATTGCTATCTCCAAGAAATTGTTCACAAATAATACGAGGTACAATGTTTTTATATTGCCACTCTTTATTCTTTTTGTAGAAACTACTATTTAGCCAACTCTTTACTTTTTTAATTGTTTTCTTTTTGCTAATCAATAATTTATTTTCGCAAATTAAATTCCATCCTGAAGCATGAGTTAGTTTCAAAACAAAACTCTGGGGTAGTGCATCCCAATTAATTTCATCGACATTAGAATACACATCAATTAAGGGCACCAGAAAATCTTTCCCGATTTTATCGGCAACATACTTTCTTACCTCATATTTATCAGTAAGCTGTGTTATTTGGGGTTTTCTGTAATTTAATTTTAGCCATTGAATTTTTGCGTTAAATCCAATAGGATTATTGTACGACAGTTTTTTACTGTATAAAATAAAATAACAATACCGGTAGAAATTTTTATCGGATAAAATACGAATGCTTACAATTTTAAATATTAGTAATTTCTTTATTTTTCTTACAATGTTCATTTTTACCTTTTTATGTATAATAGATGGGCAATTTTTCGAAGAGTTGGCCAAATAAAATATCGTATTTTGCTCGTAATTGGCAATCTCCATTTTAAACCTTCGCGATAAACTACGCGGCATGGTTTACATTTACCACAAGGTTTTAATTGCGAGGTAGGCATTAAACAAAACCATGTATGTTTTAACACATCATCAAAACCGTGCTTTTTACTTATTTTGTACATATCGAGTTTCGTATAATCGAACACCGGGAAATGAAAATTACCATAAATTTTATAAATGTTTTTTTCTCTGGCTCGTGCATTTAATTTGTAATGTGTTCCATAATTTGTCGCTATCCTGTCCAGGTCTTTATCAAGCAATCTTCGTGTTTGGTTATCCGCATCATAAATTGCTGTTTCGTTACACAATTCCATATTGCTAATTCCTTCCTCGTGGCAATAGCGGGCAAGCCATTCATACTGAATTGCAATTGATTCCTCAACATGCAAATCGGTATAGCTTTGTGCAATAGTTTTATTCTCATTTATTTCCTTAATTTCTTTGAAAATTGTGGGTAAAATTCTTGATTTAATTTTAATGTCTTTTTCAAACAGAGCATTTTTAATTTTAACCATTGCGCGAATTTCCTGCAAAACAGAATTTCGTCCTGAATCAATAATATAATATGGCTGAACAACTTTTTTATAAATTAAAACCAGATGAATTAAACGAAATGTTGAATCCCAGCCACCTGTCCAGAAAAGGTTAATGATTTTTTTTGTTCCCGACATCTTACCCTGTTAAATTTAAAGTCTGAAAGTACAAAATTTCAGTCTTCGAAACTTTAAGAAATTTTAAATTTTATCCTTTTTTTTCAAAGCAACCAATTATATCTTATTTTTGTTGTTCAATTCTGAAAAAATCAAATAAGAATGGCACAAGTAGATTTATTCAAAAAGCTGGTAGCACATTGTAAAGAATATGGATTCGTTTTTCAATCGAGCGAAATATACGACGGACTGGGAGCCGTTTACGATTACGGACAACTTGGTGTTGAGCTAAAAAATAACATCAAAAAATATTGGTGGGATAGTATGGTTAAACTAAATGAAAATGTAGTTGGCCTTGATTCAGCAATTTTTATGCACCCAACCATTTGGAAGGCCTCCGGACATGTCGATGCTTTTAGCGACCCACTTATCGATAATAAAGATTCTAAAAAACGGTATCGTGCAGATGTGTTAATTGAAGAACAACTTGCAAAGATTGAGGGGAAAATAGACAAAGAAGTTGCCAAAGCAAAAAAACGTTTTGGCGAAAGTTTCAACGAACAACAGTTTAAAGAAACCAATCCAAGGGTTTTAGCTAATAAAAATAAGTGGGATGAACTTCACACTCGTTTTGCAAAAGCATTAAACGATGTGAATTTAGACGAGTTGAAACAAATAATAATAGATCAGGCAATTGTTTGCCCGGTTTCGGGTTCGCGTAACTGGACCGAAGTTCGACAGTTTAATTTGATGTTTGCCACCGAAATGGGAGCAACTGCCGAAGGTGCTTCAAAAATTTATCTTCGCCCGGAAACAGCGCAGGGAATTTTTGTGAATTATCTGAATGTCCAAAAAACCGGGCGCATGAAAATTCCGTTTGGAATTGCCCAAATAGGAAAAGCCTTTAGAAACGAAATTGTTGCCCGTCAGTTTATTTTCAGAATGAGAGAGTTTGAACAAATGGAAATGCAGTTTTTTGTAAAACCAGGCACCGAACTCGACTGGTTCGAGAAATGGAAAGAAACGAGAATGAAATGGCACAAAGCACTTGGTTTTGGAGATGAAAATTATCGTTTTCACGAACACGAAAAATTAGCTCATTATGCAAATGCTGCCGTTGATGTGGAGTACAAATTTCCGTTTGGGTTTAAAGAAGTAGAAGGAATTCATTCGCGCACTAATTTCGACCTTTCGCAACACGAAAAATATTCAGGCAAAAAAATTCGATATTTCGATCCGGAATTAAACGAGTCGTATGTTCCATTTGTAGTTGAAACTTCAATTGGAGTCGATCGCATGTTTTTACAAATAATATCGGCAGCGTACTGCGAAGAGCAATTGGAAAAAGATACACGAGTTGTTTTAAAATTACCGGTTTCGCTGGCACCAGTTAAACTGGCTGTTTTACCCCTGGTAAAAAAAGATGGATTACCCGAAAAAGCCCGGGAAATAATTAAGGAATTAAAATTTGATTATAACTGCCAGTACGACGAAAAAGACTCGATTGGCAAACGGTACCGCAGGCAAGATGCAATTGGTACACCTTTTTGTGTTACCGTCGATCATCAGACAGCAGAAGACAATACGGTAACCATTCGTTACCGCGACACCATGGCACAGAAACGGGTTTTAATTGATAAACTGGGGAGTATTATTGGAGAACAAGTGAATTTTAAAAAGTTGTTTGGAAAATTATAACCATTTATATGTTTTTTTCTATTATAACACCAATCTACCAGTGCTCAAAGGAAACAGAAGAATTTCTTTCTAGTTTGGCACAACAAAACTACACTGATTTTGAGATAGTTTTAATCGAAGATGGGAAAAAAGACAGTAGCAGGAAGGTTATTTCTCGGTTTCGAGATAAACTAAACATCAGCTACCATTTTATCGAAAATACTTCGGTAAGTTATCGGCGGAATTATGGTATGTCAGTTGCCAAGGGTAATTATTTTGTGTTTTTCGATTCGGATTGTATAATTCCGGAAAATTATTTTCAGATTGTAAGTAAAAAGATTTATGAAAATAATGTGAAGGCTTGGGGTGGGCCGGACAGAGACCACGAATCTTTTTCTTATCTACAAAAAGCCATTAATTATTCCATGACGTCTGTTTTTACAACTGGTGGTATTCGTGGCGGAAAGAAAAAAATAGGGAAATACTATCCCCGTAGTTTTAATATGGGAATTGCCAAAGAGGTTTTTGAAAAGACGGGTGGATTCCCAACTGTAATAAGTCCTGGTGAGGATATTATTTTCAGTATAAATATTCAAAAAAGTGGATTTCATGCCAAGTTAATTCGCGATGCTTTTGTATACCACAAAAGAAAAATTTCAACAAAGAAATATTTCCGACAGATATCAAGTTTTGGTTTTGTTCGCTATCCCATTACTCTTTTGTTTCCCGAAACATTTAGTCCGGTTTTTCTACTCCCATCAATTTATATATTGGGAGTATTGTACTTGTTGCTGATGTCTATTTTTGTTCATCCCTGTTTTATATTACCTTTGGTATTGCACTATATATTGATTTTTATCGACGCCGGAATCAAAACAAAAAAAGTGAATATTGCAGCACTTTCAATGGTAACAAGTTTTATTCAATTTAGTGCCTACGGTTTAGGGTTTATAATGGCTGTGATTATTCGTTATGTTAATGGCAAAAGTGCTTTTTTAAATAAATACGGTTACTCAAAACTATAGCAAATGGATGTAATTATTTTATGTGGAGGAAAGGGGTCACGGTTAAGTGAAGAAACCATTATAAAACCCAAACCGATGGTTGAAATTGGGGATATGCCTATATTGTGGCACATTATGAAAACGTATAGCTCATTTGGCTACAAACGTTTCATTTTGGCACTGGGTTACAAGGCCTCTTATATAAAGGAGTATTTTTATAATTTCAGAATTTCGCATAGCGATTTCAGCTTGAACTTAAACCCGGAAACGCAACCGATATTTTTTAATAAGCCGGAAGACAACGATTGGGACATCACATTTGTAGACACTGGTCTTGAAACATTAAAAGGTGGCCGAATCAAACGTTTGGAAAAATATATAAAATCCGACTCATTTCATTTAACTTATGGTGATGGAGTTAGTGATATTGATATTTCTGAATTGGTAAAATTTCATAAATCGCATGGGACAATGGGAACGGTAACCGCAGTTCATCCACCATCACGATTTGGCGAAATGGCAATAGATAATGATAGTGTTACTGATTTCGATGAGAAACCACAAATGCACACTGGTTATATTAATGGTGGTTTTTTTGTTTTCGAAAAAAAGATGCTTGACTATTTAACTACAGATGAAGACTGCGATTTTGAGTTTGGGCCACTACAAAAGATTGTCAATGATAATCAGCTAAAAGCTTATAAACACAATGGTTTTTGGCAGCCAATGGACAATATTCGTGAGCGAAACTATCTTGATAATTTAATTCGAACCAATAAAGCACCTTGGGTACGATGGAAATAACAGACAATAGTTTTTCAAGTGTTTTTGCTTCCAAAAAAGTATTGGTAACAGGAAATACTGGTTTTAAAGGAAGTTGGTTAACCGTATGGCTTTTAAAACTGGGAGCGCAAGTCATCGGCTACTCTAAAGATATTCCTACAAGTCCTTCTATGTTTGAAGAATTGCAGCTTGGAAAGGAAGTAAAACAATATTTTGAAAATGTAAAGGATAAACAAAAAATATCCGAGGTACTAGAAAACGAAAAACCAGATTTTATTTTTCATCTGGCAGCACAAGCCATTGTTAAGGCTTCCTACGACGATCCGATAGATACGCTGGAAACAAATGTAATTGGCACTGCTAATGTTCTTGATGGTGTACGCAAACTGAAGCATAAATGTATTGTGGTCTGTATAACCAGCGACAAATGCTACGAAAATGTGGAGTGGGTATGGGGCTATAAAGAAACTGATCACCTTGGAGGTAAAGATATTTATAGTGCTTCTAAAGGGGCAGCCGAAAATGTAATTCATGCTTATTTTCACTCTTTCTTAAAAAATAAACCAAACATCCGCATGTCATCTGTAAGGGCAGGAAATGTTATTGGTGGGGGCGACTGGGCAGCAAATCGTATTGTTCCCGACTGCATGAAAGCATGGAGCCAAAAACAGTCAGTAGAGATTAGGAGTCCAAAGGCAACACGACCGTGGCAACATGTGCTTGAACCACTAAGTGGTTACCTTCGAATTGCAGAAAAACTTTGGATGAATGAGAAACAAAATGGAGAAAGTTTCAACTTTGGCCCTGCATCCGAAAATTCCTTAACCGTTGAAGAAATTTTACATGAGTTAAGTGATTATTGGGATTTCGAAACAATAGAAGAAGCCTATACGATAAACGAAAATTCAAATTTCCATGAAGCAGGTTTATTAAAGCTTAATTGCGATAAGGCGTTATATCACCTTAAATGGGCAGCATGTTTAAATGCTTCAGAATGTCTCGAATATACGAGCAAATGGTATTATAACTTCTATTGTAAACCAGATACGAACATTAAAGAATACACCTTAAATCAGATTGAACAATACAAATCGTTAGCAGAAAAACGCAATTTGTCATGGATCAAATAAAAGGCATTACAATAACTCCATTAAAACGAATAGAACACGAAAAAGGTGACATTCTGCACGGAATGAAAAAAAGCGAGGTTACTTTCTCTGGATTCGGCGAAGCCTATTTCTCAACCGTAATAAAAGATGAGATTAAAGCTTGGAAATGCCATACCAAAATGGTATTAAATTTAATCGTTCCGATTGGGGCTGTTAAGTTTGTTATTAAAGACCTTAAAAATTCAAACGATGCTTTTGAGACAGTTCTTTCAAAAGAGAATTATTGCCGTTTAACGATCCAGCCCGGACTATGGTTTGGATTTCAGGGTATTGGAGAAGATTTAAATCTGGTTACAAATATTGCCAGCATAGAGCATGATCCGGCTGAAGTTGAGCGAAAAGAATTAGACGAAATAGAACATGTCTGGTAAACAAAATATACTAATCACCGGGGCTAACGGCTATCTTGGTTCGCACATTACTGAACTTCTTCAAAATTCAGGACACAACATTTATGCATTGTGCCTTGAGATTTTTCAAGAACAAAAAAGATGGGAAAAGCTGGGAATAAAAATAATTCAGGGAGATATAACTCAAACCTCCTGCCTTACAAAACTTCATGATTATTCAATTGATACCATAATACATTTGGTTTCTTTAAATCACTTCGATTCGGAGAAAGATACAGAGCTGGCATTAAAAGTTAACGTATTACCAACCTGGAATATTCTGAAACATTTCTCGGGCAAAGGCCTGAAAAAATTCATTTATTTTTCAAGCCAACAGGTTTACGGAAGAATACCTGCAATTGAAATTGATGAATCATATAAACCAGAGCCGGTTAACAGTTACGGACTAACTCATTTGCAATCGGAACAAATAGTTAATTTATATAACGCAACCACTGAAGTTGAAGCCATTAATGTACGCTTATCAAATAGTTACGGAGCACCTGTTTTTAAACAAAACAGCTGCTGGTGGCTGGTTGTTAACGACCTTTGCCAGTCCGCTTATAAGAATCAAAAAATCAAACTTTTATCGGATGGATCGCCACAGCGCGATTTTATTCATGTTAGTGATGTTGCCGGTGCGGTAAAGGTGTTGGTCGAAAATAATTCGTTAACTACAAACCT
>Ga0307989_1000453_pt1 | contig 26956 bp, 22 predicted proteins | sample EllFjometagen185_FD_203164 | JGI IMG/M metagenome (GOLD analysis project Ga0307989, IMG submission 203164) | Marine microbial communities from Ellis Fjord, Antarctic Ocean - #185 | ecosystem: Environmental > Aquatic > Marine > Unclassified | place: Southern Ocean | collected 2014-10-08 | reverse complement strand
AATTTATTGTTTACCAGTAAGGCGCTGAGATTTTATTGACGCCACATTAAACCTCTGTTGCGTATATTGTAAAAATTTGATTATGTGTACATTACGAGACTTTACTAATTATTATCACTAGCCTTAGTAAAGAAGGCTAGTAACATTCAAAAACTAAAGGTAAACTATTTTTACTATATTCATTTTTATTAAAAGAACTGAATGATATTATATTTTCGAATCCTGCTTTTAGCAGAGACTGTTCGATTTGTTGCTTTCTTGCAGGAAATAATTTTATGGAACTAATTATCTTTTCGCCAGTAGTTTTTATTGTAAGTGTAGTTGAAAAATCAATCATATTATTTTGATCAATATTGTAATATCTTTCAAATTTAATTCTGTTGTTTTCTATAGTGGGTAATTCTTTAAGGTTGTTATCCAGTACATTATCATAATTAATAATTTGGAATAAAAACTTACCATTTGGTTTGAGTATTGTTTTTACTTTTTGAAACAATAATTCAATTTCATTATTGTTTTGTAGATGAACAATTGTATTACCAAAACAGAGAACAAAGTCAAAAGTATTACTTGGGAATTGAGTATCAACATCCAACATGCTAATGTTTTTAAAGTCAATTTTATTATTGTTGGCTCTAGCAATTTCGAGCATTTCCTCATTTGTATCAATTGCTGCTATAACATCAAAATAATCATAAAGCTCAACCGACAAATCACCTGTGCTACAGCCAATATCAAGCATGCTTTTTGTTGTTTTGCCCTTATCTAAGTAGCTTTTAACAAAAGTTACTTGTGCTTTATTGAGGGGAAAAATGTCTTTATAATATTCCGAAATTTGAGTGTAAAAGTCCATGATAATTTTATTTAATAGTAATTTGTTTTTATTCCTTCTTAAAACTCCATAAACTCCCTAAATACTTCTTGCAAATACGATTGTCCATCCATTATTATCGAATCTTTTAATTGAGGTTCTATTTCCATTATTGGATGTCCATCTATTGTTTTTTTATAAACAAAATATCCATTGGGAGTAATCCATCCACCACCATCAGTAGATTCGTAATATGCAAAATTTGGGATCGTGGGGTTAAATAAATTCCTGCTCCATAAAAAATCATTATGCTCAATATTAAGCTGCGATAATAGTGTAACCCCAATATCAGTTTGCGACCCTATTTTATTTATTTTCTCACCTAGAAATTCATCTTTAATAACATCGCCATAGAGTAATAATGGCACTTTTCGATACTCCTTGGAATCAACCGACCAATTATTATATGTATTATGACTATGGTCAGCAACTAGTATAAAAAGTGTATTGCTATACCAAGGTTGCTTTTTGGCTTCTTCAAAATATTCACCTAAACTTCTATCAGTATAGTATGCTGAATTTAAATAGTCATTCTGGCCACTTCGTTTAGCCCAACTTATTACATCTTCCATTGGCTGATCGTATGGAGAGTGAGTGCTAACTGTAAATAGCATGGAAAAGAATGGTTGTTGTTCAGTTTTAAGATCCTTAAGCTGCTCAGCCAGCATATACTCATCATGAATACCCAATTTACCTCTTGGTATTGCATCATCAATATCACTTTCCTCTTTTATAACATCAAACCCATTTACAGAAATAAACGATTTAATTCCGCCATACATCAGGTCGCCACCAAAATAAAACGAAGTTGAATAGCCTTCTTTTTCTAATGTTTTTGTTAAGCTTGGAAGTTTTAAAATTTTATCAAGATTGTGAGTTATTGCTGTAATAGGCGTTGAAGGAAATCCCCCCAAAATTGCTGACATTGCTTGTTCTGATCTATTACCACTAGCATAAAAATTAGTAAATAGTATGCCTTTGCTTTCCAGCTTATTAAACTGTGGTGTTATACCTTTGGTTCCGCTAAGCGTATAAATTAAATCGGCAGACCAACTCTCCAGCAATAATATTACAATATTTGGGCGATTGGTATTAAGAATATAAATAGTAGTGTCTGTATCAACTTTGTGAAGTTGTTCAACTCTATTTATTGCTTCCTGCGAATCATAAAATTTAAAAGGGTTAGTATTTTTAAACTCGTAATTTTCGAGAGTACTAATCAACAAACTATATCCCGAATTAATTGAAGCCAGATTAACAAAGTTATGTTTAGAAAAGTATGAGATGCTTTGTGTAATAGGGATTTCGCCAACACCCCCTCTTAATCCCAAAAAAATCATAACCGATGTAATAAACAAAAACAATCCGCTAAATATAAAGCTGCGCTTTGACTTTTTTATTTTTGTAAAAATAAAACGTTTATAAAACCAATATCCTACACCATATTGCACAATAAAAATAAGAATCAAAATAAAAAATATCGATGTTTCGGATGACTTGTATATTTCATCAGGACTTGAAAAATAGAGAAGAGCTTTATATTGCAACTTGGTTTTCCACTCATCATAAATACCTATTTCGGAGGTTGTAATTAGCAAATACACAAATAAAATAATTAAGGTATAAGCCAAATTCAAATAATTTAACCACTTGGCACCATAAAATGATTGTATTAGAAGAATGAAAAATGGAATAATAATTATATAACTAGCTGTGGCAATGTCAAGAGGTATTGCGTGCCAAAAGGCTGCAAATATTTCACTAATTTCAATATTCTCAAGTTTGATAATACTTGAGTAGTAAACAAAGAAAACTGCTCTAGAAACAGCAAATATAAGCATCCAGAAAATGAATTGTTTTATTAAAGAAATTATTATCCTCATTCTTCATAAAATATAAGAGTGCAAAGATAAGCTTTTGGAAGTTATACCAATACCCATGAATATAATATGCTAAAAATTAAAAAAAGACGAGTTATCAAACTAACATTTCAATATTTTTCTTATAAATTCTATTAGAAACGCCAATACTAAATTCGTACAATACAATCAGCGGCATCACAACAAGTATCTGGCTAAACATATCAGGAGGGGTAATTATAGCTGATAAAATAAGCATTATTACATACATATACTTTCTGTTATTCTTCATAAAATCAGGAGTAAGTATGCCAATTTTAGTTAAAAAGTATACCAATATTGGTAGTTCAAATACTATTCCCACCGAAAAGGTAACTGACACCACTGTATTTATATAAGATGTAAGCGAAATTTGGTTGAAAACTGAATCGCTAACCTGATATGTACCCAAAAAGTTAACGGTTAGAGGAACAATTATAAAATAGCTAAAAAGTATTCCCGTTAAAAATAATACGGAACTAATAAACACGCCACCACTAGAGTATTTTTGCTCTGATTCTTTCATGGCTGGTTTTATAAAACGCCATATTTCCCACAATACATAGGGAAATGCCATAATAAATCCGGCAACAATTGAAATATACATGTGAGTAAGAAACTGCCCCGACATTTTAATATTAATAATCTGGAGTTTCATGTCTTTTACACAAAGTGCACTTACCGACAGCCAATCGCCTATCCTGCAAAGTGCTCTATTTGTTACAAATTCAGAACTGCTAGGTGCAAGAATAATATAATCAAAAATAATTTCGCGATTAATAAAAGCAACAATTGCAAGCAAAACAACCGCAATTAGCGATCTCATTATGTGCCATCTAAGTTCGTCAAGATGATCCCAGAAGGTCATTACCTTTTCCTTTGGCTTGTTTTTTATGGTCTTTATTTCTTCCATATATATTTTGAATCGTCAAAATTAAGAAAACCTCAACACTAATGATAAGGTTTTTTGGATTAGAGATAACCTATCAGATTTTTTACCCTAGCCGGTTGAAAAAATATCTCCGTAGCTTAGATCTATGCAGATATTTTCTCGATTAAATAACTACAAATGAAAAGACCGGCTATTGCCCAAATAAAAAGAAGAAAATGAAATGCTCCCTGAATCCTCATTTATAAGTACTTTTGCCAAAAACTAATAATACACTATTTTGAGTAATTTTGAAGAACTGGGGATTCCAAAAAGCTTTGTTAAAGGCTTAATAGACCTTAATATTGTTAACCCTACCGAAATACAGGCCAAGGTTATACCACTTTTGTTAAATAAAAATACCGACCTTGTTGGGCAGGCACAAACCGGCACCGGAAAAACTGCTGCTTATGGTTTACCTTTGCTTTACAGGGTGAACCCCAAAAGCAGAAAGGTACAAGGATTGGTACTTTGCCCTACTCGCGAACTTAGCCAACAGGTTGCTAAACAGTTGTTTAGATTTACGAAATATACCGAGGATATTTTTGCTGAAGCTGTTTATGGTGGAGCACATATTGAAAACCAAATTACGGCTCTAAAAAGACCAACCCAAATAGTAGTTGCAACCCCAGGTAGATTGATTGATTTAGTTAAAAAGAAGGCTGTTGACCTAAGTGAGGTGAAAATTGTTATTCTGGATGAAGCTGATGAAATGCTTAGCATGGGTTTTAAAAAAGAGCTTGATGAGATACTTTCTTTCTTATCAGATGCTAAAAATAAATGGCTTTTCTCAGCAACTATGCCACATGGAATTAGTCAGATAGTAAATGAGCACCTTTCGCCAGATGCCATAAAAATAGTTGTAGGCAAAAACAACGTTGTTAATAAAAACATTGAACATCAGTTTGTTATGAGTACTGAAGATGAAAAACTCAGTATGTTAACTTTGTTTTTAAAAACGCAAAAGAATAATAGGGGCATGGTATTTTGCAAGACTAAAAATGATGCGAAAAAACTTACCAAACAACTTATATCGAGAAATATTGCTGCCGATACTATTCATGGCGATTTAATGCAGAAGGAACGCGATAAAGTAATGAGAGCCTTTAAAAATGAAAAACTCAAATTACTTGTTGCAACTGATATTGCCGCCCGTGGTATTGATATTAATGATTTAAGTTTTGTGGTACATTATCAACTACCTGAAAAAAAGGAATATTATACTCATAGAAGCGGAAGAACAGCACGAGCCGGAAAAAAAGGAGTTTCGTTATGTATAGTAACTAAGAGTGATATGAGACAAATTACGTATTTTGAGAAGGAGCTGGGGATACACTTTAACAAGATAAAGTAGAAAAACTACCCTGTGTGAGATATTCCCGTCAATCGTCCATAATCTATTATTTTTAGATTTTTACCATCCATTGCTAATATTCCATCTTTTCTAAATTCTGATAATGTTCGGATTGTATTTTCAGTTGTCATAGAAATTAGCTCGCCTATTTCACGACGAGTAATTGGCATTCTAAATTCATGAGAATGGTATATGCTATTAGCCAAAAATAATAAAAAATATGCTATTCGTCCTTTAACTTGTCTTTGACTTAACTCAAACTGACCATCAATAATATCATCCGAGATACGGCTAATACGGTTTAATATACGTAGAGTGAACGAACTATTAGATTTGATTGCCCTTTTTAATGCAGGTAGCTCTATATCACAAACTTTTGTTTCCTCAACGGCAGCAATTGAATATTTATACTGCGAATTTGAAAAAATGCTTAGCAGATTAATAAAATCTCCCGGTTTATTAATGCTCAAAATATGTTCTTTACCATTTTTATCTGTTTTGTAAAGCTTAATAAGCCCACTTCGCAAATAAATAAACGAATCTATAGGCTCACCTTCAGTACAAATAATTTCACCTCTTTTATACTTGTATTCCTTTCTGGATTTGTTAATAAGCTGATATTCAGCATCTGTAAGTGACTCAAATAATAATTTCCGGTAGATGCATAGGTTGCACGAATCTATTTCGCTAATTGTTTTCATTATAAATTACGGTTTATGGACTATTTCATGATATATATCACATCTATCTTTCTCTATATGTAAATATATAGATATAATTTTGTGTGCATCAAAGATATTGAAATTAACTGTGAAAAAAATATAAAATGAAAAAAATATTAATTCTAGGTGCTGGTACTGCTGGTACAATGATGGCAAATAAAATGCGAAAAACATTTTCGCGTGATGAATGGGATATTACAATTGTTGACCAGTTTAAAACTCATTATTATCAGCCAGGTTTTTTATTTATACCTTTTGGCATGTATACCAGAAGTGATGTTATTAAACCAAAAAGTGACTTTTTCCCGGCTGGAGTTAATGTTATTTATTCGAAAATTAATAAAATAGAACCTGAAAATAATAAGGTAATACTTGACGATGGTGTTACTTTAAAATATGATTATTTGCTAATTGCAACTGGCACTCGAACTGCCCCTGAAGAAACCGAAGGACTTATGGGAAAACTATGGTATAAAGAAATATTTGACTTTTATACCATTGAAGGCGCCGTGGCATTGGCGTCATTTTTTAAAACTTGGAAGGGTGGTAAACTCGTAATTAATATTGCCGAGCTGCCCTACAAATGTCCAGTAGCCCCATTGGAATTTGCCTTTTTTGCAGATGCCTTTTTTACAGAGAGGGGAATGCGAGATAAAGTTGACATAACATATGTTACTCCATTACCTGGTGCGTTTACTAAACCCCGAGCCACAAAAATGCTTGGCGAATTGCTAGAGCAGAAAAATATAAATATTGTACCCGATTATAATATTAGTGAGGTTGATAATGATAAAAAAATAATTATTGATTATGGTGGTAAGGAAATTCCATTCGATTGTTTGGTTTCCATACCCACAAACCTAGGTGCTGATGTAATTGAAACTAGTGGTTTGGGTGACGACATGAACTTTGTTAAAACCGATAAACATACACTACAACAGGTTGATTATCCAAACATTTTTGTTATTGGTGATGCTGCAAATATACCCACATCTAAAGCTGGTTCTGTAGCCCATTTTGCTGCCGAAATAATTGAGGAAAATTTACTTTGTGCAATTGAAGGCCGAGAGCTAACAGCAAGTTTTGATGGTCATGCTAACTGTTACATTGAAACTGGTTACGGGAAAGGTACTCTTATTGATTTTAATTATGATACTGAACCATTACCCGGATCATTTCCTTTTCCCGGACTTGGTCCATTTGGTTTGTTAAAAGTAACACGTATGAATCATTATGGTAAGTTATTATTTAGATGGATATACTGGCATATATTACTTAAAGGTAAAGAAATGCCCATTGATTCGGAAATGCAAATGGCAGGTAAAAAACTATAGATATGGATAATAATAATATTCAAGAGCAAATAAACGACATAAACCTAAAGCTCGATATCGTGCTAGACGAAATTGTTGCTCAAAGGCAAACCCGCCAATCTATTGAAGATTTAACAGCCGACCTAACAATAATTAGCAAGGAGGTTTTTGCCTCAACAGTTACTGAGCTTGATAATGCCGGTGTAGAAGTTGATGGTAAAGCCGTTAAATTACTAATGTTTAAGCTAATAAGGAATGTTGACACACTCACCGACCTTTTTAATATGCTTGAAAGTGGTAAAGATTTGTTGTCTGATTTAACACCCATAGTTCAGCAAGTAGGTCTAGATAGTATTCATATGATGAATGATTTTGAGAAGAAAGGATATTTCAATTTTATAAGTCAGTCCATGAAAATAGTTGACAATATTGTAACTCACTTTTCAACTGACGATTTACAATTACTAGCTAATAACATTGTATCTATCCTGGAAACAGTAAAAACCATGACACAGCCTGATATGCTAAAAGCTATCAATAGTGCTCTGATAGTTTATAAAAACATCGACATGGATAATATTGAAGAATACTCACTATTTAAAGCTTTCCGTGCCATGAATTCAAAAGAAATGAAGAGAGGAATTGGATTTATGATAACATTCCTCCAAAATATATCAAACGAGACAAATAAACCAGAATATCAAAAATAATTTTTAAATAACATTAAAATATATAGTTATGTCAACAAAAACATTAGCCGGAGTAGAAGTACATGTAGACGAAGAGGGATACATGACAGAAATCTCACAATGGTCGAAAGAAATTGGCGCTGAAATTGCCAAAGAAGAAGGAGTTGTGTTAACAGACACCCATTTTAAACTTATTGATTTTATCAGAAATAAAGTTAATAATGGCGAAGGCTTAACAATCAGAGGGATAGGTAAATCAGGGGTTGTAAATGCCAAGGAGTTTTATGCTTTATTCCCTGGAGCTCCATTAAAAAAAGCAACTAAGATATCGGGTGTTCCTAAGCCTACATCCTGTATCTAATTAGTGTTTGTTTATAATGCTCGCTATCTTCGTTACGCTTATGCTGAAAACAAACATTTACAATAGTAAACTTATTGTTATTCAGCATTTCGCAAGCCTCGATATCAAACATTGTAAACTAAACACTGACCTTATGAACCGCTTGAGCTGTTCAGGATTTATAATCCTGTACTAATAGCAAGCACCAAATCACAAATTGAACTATGATAGTATCCAAATCACAATACTCAATCTATAAAGCTTTCGGGACTATGTTATATACGGTTTCGATTATTTGAACATTGATTATTGGATATTATTTGTTATTTGATTATTGTTTTTTGGTGCTTTATTTATGACAATCATTAACACATTTAATTTTTATAAAAGTCATTAATAAATAATAATCATGGAAAAAGAAGAAAAAATGCCTTTGAAAAAGATACTATTAATCTGTTCAAAAGCGAGTATTGAAGATGTTTATGCAGCTTTAGTTATGGGAAATGGTGCTGTTATGGAAGGTATTGAAACCAAATTGTTTTTTACATTTTTTGGGCTTGATGCCATTACAAAAAAAACCATGAACAAGCTGCATACAGCCACAACCGGAAACCCCGGTATGCGTATGCCTGGTGGATTACCATTTCCAACAATGTTAGGTGGACTTCCTGGAGTTGAAGCCGGTGTTTCTGCAATGATGCGCAAACAAATGGATGAACTCGATATTCCACCCGTTGATGAATTTTTAGAACTCATTACCGCTGGTGGGGGTGAAATTTATGCCTGTAAACTAGCTATGGATATGTTCAAGCTCACCAAAAAAGATTTACACGACGAAGTAAAAGCTGTTATTACAGTGGGTCAGCTTTATGAGATGTGTGATGGTCCGGGCACACAAATTGTGTTTACATAATAAGGCGTTGTCAATCAGACCTCAAGAAAAAAGGAATCCAAAAAGCCTGCCTGTTCAGCAGAAAGGCGATATGACAAAATCAAGTGTGTGAATTATGGCTTATTTGGGCAAGTTCAAAATGTATGACCTTGTTATTAGTCCCGTAGGGAGAAAACTCCTAAGAGCTTACTTGTTCCTCAGGAGATTTCTCACCGCAATCCCGATAAGAAAAATATCGGGAAAGCTTACTTATAAATGACAGCAAAACTTGAAACATAAAATTTAAGTGGAGGCTGGATCCATCTATTTTGGTAATTATTTAGCAGGGTTAAACATCTAACCTATAACTATTTACCGCAAAGGATGCAAAGTATTTCGCAAAGTACCGCAAAGTTATTCGCTTGACGGCAAACACTTTGCGTAACATTGCGTAGTACATTGCGTACATCGCGGTTAAATAACTTATTGAAATTCAGGTTGTAAAACCAGCTAAATAATTACCTATTTTGTTAGAAACCCAATTGAAGTAGCAGAATTTTTAACTCGAATAAATTGCGCTTGCATAAAAAACTGAACCTAAACGCCTATCAAAATATACAAAAGTATTAGCTTTGCATTACACTAATTAATCATTGTTATTATGATAAATAATTTTTTAAGGTTTTATACCTACTTAATAATCCGGTTTTTATCAAAACGCCAACATACTACTAAGTTTTGTAATATGATGCTAATAATTATTTCGGTAATACTAACATCATGTAATTCCAAAAACCCAACCAATGCACATGCTAAAACTCACAATCCAAATATTATACTGCTAATTGGCGATGGAATGGGACTGTCGGAACTTTCGGCAGCCTACTATTACGGCGATTCAAAATCAAATTTTAGCCGATTTAATGAAATAGGGCTTATAAACACCTCTTCTGCAAAGCATAAAATAACAGACTCAGGAGCCGGAGGAACAGCATTTTCATGTGGTGTAAAAACATTTAACGGTGCTATTGGAGTTAATTCCGATTCAGTTTCAACACCAAATATTGTAGAGGTACTATCAAAAATAAATTACAATACAGGAGTTATATCAACTTCTGCAATAACCCATGCAACACCAGCTTGTTTTTATGCACATGTTGTAAATCGTGGGAGGCAAAATGATATTGCTATGCAACTTGTAAATTCAGAAATTGATTTTTTTGCAGGGGGAGGAACTTCATATTTTACAGATAGAAAAGACAGTCTTAACTTAATTAAGAAGTTAGAGAGCAATGGGTTTATAATTAATACAAAAGATAACTTAGAAAATTTTAATGGGAAATATGGGTTTCTGCTTGCCAAAGGTGGTATGCCCACAATGTTAGAAAGTAGAGGGGATTTTCTTCCTAACTACACCAAAATTGCTTTGGACTATTTCTCTAAAAAGAAAGCCCCATTTTTTTTAATGGTTGAAGGTTCACAAATTGATTGGGCTGGTCATGAAAATAATTCAGAGTATTTAATTGCCGAGCTACTCGACTTTGACAAAACTGTTGGCATAGCAATGGATTTTGCCGAAAAAAATAAAAATACTCTTGTAATAGTGCTGGCCGACCACGAAACTGGTGGATTTACTTTAGCAGCAAATGGAGATGATTACAATTCAATAAAGCCGGTTTTTTCAACAGGAGGTCATTCTACAACATTAATACCAGTGCTAGCTTTTGGTCCTGGCGCAAATAATTTCAAAGGAATTTATCAAAATAATGAGGTGTTTAACAGGTTGCTGCTTGATATAAAATGAATCTTTTACTTTGGAATAATACTTCAGGTAGCATTTTTTTATAAATTTGACATCAAACTAAAATATAAATAATGGAATACAAGATTCTTAATACCGAGATAGTTGATGGCGTAGCAATAGTAACCATCAGTCGCCCAAAAGCAATGAATGCCCTAAACACAAGATTTTTTAACGAAATGGATCAGTTAGTTACCGAAATATCTAGCAATAATGATGTAAAAATAATGGTAATTACAGGTGATGGGAAAGCATTTGTTGCCGGAGCAGATATTGCAGAGATGGTTGATAAAAATGGCGAAGAAGGCACTAATTTTTCACGCTTAGGACAAAATACATTTAGTAATTTGGGCAAAATGGATATCCCAGTTATAGCTGCAATAAATGGTTTTGCTCTTGGTGGAGGTTTAGAATTGGCAATGGGTTGTGATTTTCGTTTTGCAAGTACAAAAGCAAAATTTGGACAACCAGAGGTTAGCCTTGGCTTAATACCTGGCTATGCCGGTACACAACGCTTACCACGCTTAACAGGAATGGGGGATGCCCTTTATTTGCTAATGACAGCAGATATGATTGGTGCAGATGAGGCGCTTAGAATAGGTCTTGTGCAAAAAGTATTTGAGCCCGAAATGCTATTGGAAGAAACTTTAAAAGTTGCTAAAATTATTATATCAAAAGGGTCTGATTCCATTAAAAAGATAAAACAAGTTGTTAGACAAGGTATGGAAATGAGTTTTGAAGAAGGTGAAAAACTTGAGGCCAACCAATTTGGAGCTCTATTTGGAGAAGGTAATCAAGGTAAAGAGGGAATGACTGCATTTTTAGAAAAGAGAAAACCTCAGTGGTAAATATTTTTCATCCATAGTTTATTATGGTTCGCGAGCCATGTTCTGGAAACCTTCTTAGAGCCATATTAAAAATATGGATTTTCTTATGGACACTAGGTGGGAAACGAAATTACAATATTCAATAATGCAAATCATAAACCAATAAAAGTACATAGTTTTAACTATTACTGAGACCAATAAATAGCTCCACCCTTTAACTATTGTCACTAGTTTTAACAAAACTGTTAATTAATTAACAATACTTTAGTATTTTTTCTTATTTGACTAAAAATAAGTTTTTCTATTGTCTTGTATTATGTTAAGTATCAGGTGATAACAACGCTATTTAGAGTGTAAAAAAATATTGCTTTTCTTGTCGAGTTTAAACTATTCTATATAAATTTGCGGTTTTAAAAACTAAAACTTATTCCAATGATGTTCCTGAATAAAATAATTGCATTTATATTGCCAATGATGCCTCAAAAGTTGGTGTGGATTTTTTCAAAAAGATATATTGCCGGGCAAAACCTCAATGAGGCTATAATAACTGCTAAAAAATTGAATGACGAAGGCAATATGGTTACGATAGATTTACTTGGTGAATTTATTACCGATATGTCAGAAGCCGAAAAAAATAAAGAGGAATACATCGAAATAATTAATAGAGCTCAAAAGGAAAATATTGTTGGTAACTACTCGTTAAAACCAACAATGTTTGGGCTATTAATTGATAAAGAAAAATGTTACGGTATTATTAGAGAAATTGTTGCAAAGGCAGTTGAATACAATAATTTTGTAAGAGTTGACATGGAAGATTCGCAATGTGTGGATATGGAAATTGATATTTTTAGAAAACTAAAAGCAGAATTTCCTAAAAATGTTGGGCTTGTTCTTCAGTCGTATATGCGCCGTACAATGAGTGACATAGACAATATGATGGATTTAAATACAAAAGACAATCCGGTAAACTATCGTTTATGCAAAGGTATTTATGTTGAGTCAGAAAAAATTGCCTACAAAAAATATGAAGAGGTAAATGAACATTTTTTAAAGGACCTTGAGCAGATGTTTAAAAATGGTGTTTATCCAGGTATTGCCACGCACGACGAAAAACTTGTTATTGGTGCATATAAACTCATCGAAAAATATAAAGTGCCTAATGACAAGTTTGAATTTCAGATGCTATATGGTGTTACTCCTGCCCTACGAAAATCAATACTTAAAAAAGGATTTAGAATGCGTATTTATGTACCTTTTGGTAAAGATTGGTTTGCCTACTCAACACGCCGACTAAAAGAAAATCCTAAGATGGCACAAGAAATTATAAAAGCACTATTTATTAGAGGGTAATATCAAATTTAGTTGGAATTGTAATTGGTATATTACAAGTTGTGATAGAGGCTTTCGGAGTGGACTCATTATTTAATAATCAAAGCTACTTTCCCCCAGAAACTCTCGCAAAATTGAAGTTGGAGGAATTTCGTTTTCAGGAATGGGAATTATGTATGATAGAAACTTCAATAGGCGCTGGGCTTCTGCATATTTTCTGGCGATGGGTGGAACTTCTTTTAAAATTGGCTCCGCTAATCGTTTTAGTACTCCTAACTCAAATAACAGTGCAGTATTAAACATTACATCTGCTTCTTCCTGAAAAGGGAAAATATGTATTTCTTCGCCTTTTCTAACATCCGGCCAACGTTTTAGTGTTTCCAAAGCAGAATATCCACGATATAAGTTATCACGTACCATCCTACGAATTAATCGGTTATCTGTTGTTGGTATGCGATTACTTGAATCGAGACTTAACGTTGTTAAAGCTGAAACATAAACCTTAAACTTTCTTTTTGCCGGAATCATTTCAGATATTATGGGATTCAAACCATGGATTCCTTCCACCAGAATGATGCTATTTTCTTCCATTTTCATGGTATTCCCATTGTACGACCTTTTGCCTTCGGTAAATGAAAACTTGGGAATATTGATTTCTTTCCCATCAAATAAATCTAGCATGTTTTCATTAAAAAGTCTAATATCCAGAGCTTGTGGGCTTTCAAAATCGTAGTTACCCTTATTATCTTTAGGTGTATTATCTCTATCAACAAAATAATTATCCATGGAAAGAACCTGCGGTTTAAAACCGATAACGCTCAATTGAATTGATAATCGTTTGGCAAAGGTTGTTTTACCTGATGAAGATGGTCCAGAAATAAAAACAACTTTTACATCATCTTTTTTATCAACAATCATGTCGGCAATGCAGGCAAGTTTTTTCTCTTGTAATGCTTCTGATATTTTAATTATATCACTGATACCACCATCCTGAGTTGCCAAATTTAATTGTCCTACATAAGGAACCCCTATAATTTTAATCCAATCTTTAAATTCCCTAAAAACTTCAAAGAGCTTATTTTGCGTCAAAATATCTGATAATTGTTCAGGATTTTTATCCTTGGGTGACACAAGCAACATGCCATCGTAATACGGAACAAGATCAAAGTTTTTTAAATATCCGCTTGACGGTACCAAATAACCGTAAAAATAATTTACTACATCATCAAGTTTGTACACTGAGCTGTAAAATTGCTTTCGTGTTCGCATTAAAGTACACTTGTCATCTAATCCAAAATCTTCAAATATTTTTAATGCATTTTCTGTTCTAAGTTCATCTCTTTCAAAAGGGATATCTAAATTAATTATTTCCTGCATGCGGTTTCGCAATTTGCTAATCACCTCTGCTTGAGATTCTTTAGAAAAGCCATCATCAAATTCGCAATATAAACCGTTTGAAACTGAATGTTCAATTTTTAGCTTTTCATCTGGATAAAGATCAATGACAGCTTTAAACAACACCATGGATAACGACCTGAGATACATACGTTTTCCATCGGTATGACGGTAATCAATAAAGTAAACGGTTTTAGGTTTATAAATTAAATAATCGAGTTCCTTTAGGCTATTATTAACCATTGCTCCAAGAATGGGGTAGCCGGTATCTATTTTTTGGTCGACAATAATATCATGCAATGTTGTGCCAAAGGGATAGTTTTTTTCAGTTTTAGTATTCTCGCAATATATTTTGAAGTTTTTGATTTTACTCATAGTTATTTAGATTTATAGAATGCTTCAATACCATAAAAAGGAATTGAAATAATATCGTTTTTTACAGAATATGTGGCTTGTGAAACTTTAAGTCCTATTTTAGAATTATATTTCTCCATGAACATGGTCATACTTTTTAGTCTGCCCGAAACACCTGATTTTACTTCCAAAGGAATTATATTTCCTCGAAATTCGATTAGATAATCCAATTCTGCATTGCTATTTTTAGCTTCGCGAGCCCAGTAGTACAATGAGGGTTTTGTGTAATTATTTTGCGAAATTAATATTTCCTGACCTGTAAATTGCTCAGCAACTATACCATTAAATATTGTTGCAATGTCTGTAGCATTAATACTCTCCCCTTGTATTCCATTGATGTTATGTAGTAAGCCAATATCAAGAAACAGAACCTTAAAGAAATTTAATTTTGCATTAGCTTCCATTGGTAAACCTGATCCACTAGTACGTTTTATTCGTGTAATTATTCCAGCTGTTTCAAGTAGTTCAAGTGATTCTTTTAACTCTCTTGATTTAATATGTTTATCCACTTTTGCATAAACAAACTTTTGCCCAACCATACCTGCTGAAGCATAAAAAACCTTTGTAATATTTTGTAATTTAGAGCGCCCAGAGTATTTAATAAAATCATCAGTATAAGTATCAATAATAGAACGCTGAATTTTTTGACATTTAAAAATATCTCGAGAATTAATATATTCGTTAACAACAGCTGGCATACCCCCAATTACAAAATATTTACGAACCAACTCAATTAATTTTTTGTGTAAGCTATCTTGAATTAATTGCAAGTTATCATATTTAAGAATATATTTTTGTAAAGCCTCTTCTCCAAAAGCAAAAATAAATTCACTAAAACTAAGTGGGTGCATATACAGGTATTGTATTCTACCTACTGGCATCTTAAAACTATCGTCCTTTATTGCAAACTCAAGTAAAGAACCCGCTCCAATTATGTGTAAATCAGGCATCTCTTCATAAAAATAACGCAAGGAGATTATTGCTTGCATACATTCTTGAATTTCATCAAAAAAAATAAGTGTTTTTTCTTTTGTAATTTTTTTTCCTGTAAAAAGGCCTATCCTTTCAATTATATCTAATGGATCAAGAGAGCTAAATATGTCCTTATATTCGGGGTTTCTTTCAAAGTTAAGAACAATAAGATTTGAAAACTCATTGTTTCCAAATACTTCTACTATATAAGATTTACCAACTTGTCGTGCACCTCTTATCAATAATGGTTTACGGTTTTTCTCATTCTTCCATTCCTGTAACTCTTTATAGATTGCTCTTGTGATCATGATTAAAAATAGTAATTACCATACAAAAATACACTTTTTTGGATAAAATCCAATCTTAATATGGTATAGTTTTGGATATTATCCAATCTTAATATGATATAGTTTTGGATATTATCCAATATTAATAAGAGTTATTAAGCAAAAATCTTAATGGATTTATATTTTAAACAAAGAATTTATTTTTAGAGATGTTCAAATAAATACTTAGATTAATTAATGGTTAATCAATACATTATACAAATTACATAAAGAGAATAGCTTGTGATAATATTTTTGCCACAGATTCACAGATTATTTCTTAATAATTATTACAAACTTTTACAATGAAAATGATAAGTAATTATTTGAATACTTCAGTATATTGAATTGGATTTGTTACTAACCACTTACCTCTCACTCAATGTCATGGGAATAATTTTTTCATTGCTACCTCTTAGTATTTTTAAACTAACATTATCACCAGGCTTATACTTTTTCAGTAAGTCAGAATACATTTTTAAATTGTCAGTTTTTGCACCTTCTAGTTCAATAATTATATCGCCAGCTAATAACCCTGCTGTTTCACCTACCGAACCTGCTTTTACAACACCAATTTTAATCCCTGTGCCTTGATAAGCAAAATCAGGGATTGAACCAGTACTTGCTTTCCCGCCAGCCTTTGCTTTTGCAGGAGCTTTTTTAGTAACCTGAGCAGTTCCAGTGTAATTCATAGGGTCTTCTCTATCACCAAGATAAACTAATACTTCCTTGGCAACTATCGCAACTTTTACCATTCCCTCACCATCAATTTTTTCAATAACATCACTTGGACGGTGATAGTTTTCGGTTGCTCCAGTAAATAATTGAATACCCGGAATTCCCTTTTCAATAAAGGAAACCTGATCGCTAGCATCTAAATGTTGTTCAATTACTTCCGATTTTATTCCTGTGGTATAATCGGTACCCATAAAAATAAACTTCCATTCCTTGGCAGAATTACCATTTAGGACCAATAGTTTTTTATCATACAAACTACCATCTGTATCAAGATTTACATCTGCAAAAATATCTCCCTTAAAATAATCTTTACTATGAGCAACAAAATAACGAGAGCCAATTAATCCGGCTTCTTCGGCAGTACAGGCAAGGAATACAATGGTACGTTTTGGCTTTACGGTTTTTGCCATCGACTGTGCCAACTCAATCATAATTGCTACTCCACTTGCATTGTCGTCAGCACCATAATGGATTTTACCTTCGTTACCTTTTCTAACATCGGGCCAACCAAAGCCAAGGTGATCGTAATGTGCCGAAACAACAACTGGCTGATCCTTTAGTTTAGGATCGGAACCGGGAATTATTCCAATAACATTTGTTAGGTTTAACTCTCCTTTGTCTTTAAAAACATGAGTGAATTTTTGATAATAATCATCACCAATGGGTGCTAATCCGGCTGCCTTAAATTTTTGCGCAATATACTTGGCTGCCTGATCAATTTCGGGAGTTCCCAAACCACGTCCTTTTAGTTCTTCAGATGCCAAATACTCTATGGTTGACATCATTCTTTTTTCTGAGAAAACAGGCTTTAAAGTCGCCAGAGGTTCTCGCGGTTGAATAACAGATATGTTTTGTGCATCTTTGGTAAATGTTTTAACCAAGGGCGAATTTAACACAGGCCATTGTCCTTTTGCAATGTTTGTTGGCTCATCGCCGCTAAAGGCGAGATAGCTGTATTTTCCGTAGTGTGGAAGCTTTCTAACTAATCCGGAAATAGCATCATTATTACTAACGGAAATAAAAATATTTTGATTTTCGATGTTCCCTGCTTTTGATAAAGTAAAAACAAAACTATTATTGCTTTTACTTAGTCGTTTATTCTCAAGCACTACCGAATCATTGTTAAAATAAGAATTATAATCGGCTAATTGACTGTTTATTTCTGGTGCAAATTTATTTTCAAAACCAATAATCCATGCAGTTTTATCAGATGGTATTACATCAATATCTTTATCTATAATAACTTCAAATTTCTCATTATCAGTCTTTTTCCATTGCTTAGCAAAATTATTATAAACTTCTGCAAGCTCTTTATTAATGTTTGATGGAAGAATAATTAAAGCATTATTGCTTCCCCAAATTTTAGATAAGGTTGGTGGAACTTCGGCAGGATGTAAAATTCTGAAAACGTCATACTGTGCATCCACAACTAATTTTAATGGTTTGCTGTTTAGCGATATTTGATAGTTTTGCTGCTTACTATCCATGTTAAAAACAAACACTTCAACACCATCTTCGGTGGCAATATTTATTGGAATATCAATGTTAAAGGCATCGGCATCTTGCTTTTGTTCGATGCTGATATTTATACGATACTTGCCACCAAACATATCAGTACTAACGTTTGTAATTGCTAGCTCAGGAGCACCTGTACGATTAACCCATTGATTAAAAAATGGAGTTAATTCGATACCCGAAGCTTCTTCCATGGCAATGCGAATATCATCAAATGAAGCAGTTTTGTATTTATTATTTTCATAGAATAACTTCATACCCTTTACAAAATTTTCATCACCTATTTTCATGCGTAGCATTTGCCACATCATCATACTTTTACCATAGCCAATTGCCTCGCTTGGTGCGTCGTGACGTGATAAAAATTCATTTAAAGGAAAATCATTTTCGGGAGTTACAACATTACTAAATTTCTGCAAAGTTGAACGACGATATTTATCACCTGCACCACGTTGCTCTTTTATAAGATGGTCGGCCATAAAAACAGTTGTGCCCTCGCACCAGTTACCACTCTCAAAATCAACATACACACTATTTCCCCACCAGTTATGAAGCAGTTCGTGTGGGTAAGATGAATGAAGAATAAACGGAAATCGAATTACTTTTTCGCCCAATAATGTAAATGAAGGCATTCCGTAACCGGTTTCCCAAAAATTCTCAACCAATGCAAACTTGGTGTAGGGATATTCGCCCAATAAGCCAACATACATATCCATATATTGCTCGGTTACTTCTAAATATTTATTTGCAATACCTTCATCGGGAGTACGTAGAAATGCCATTGCTTTAACACCACTGTTCATATTGTGAGTGTATTCATTAAATTCGGCAGCTATTAAAAAAACCTCCTCCTGAGGTCGGTCACAATACCAAGTATCAATGTGTTTTTCATCAACAATTACATCTTTGGTGCGCTCACCCTGACTTACATTTTTCCAGCCCTTGGGTAACTCGGTTGTTAGTGAATAAACCATTAATCTGTCTTCAAATACAGGCACCCAGTAGGTTGAGCCAGCCAAATAAACACCCAACTTATTTATTATCCCTGGCGATTGTGCAAAGCCACGTTGGTAATTTTCTTCACTTTCTTCAATTTCATAATTTAGTTTTCCACCATATGAAACAACAAAATTATGTGCTTTACCTACAATTTGCCATTTTGCTAATTTAAGACTTGTATTGCCATCAGCATCATCTCTGTCCATGCCAACATCCGAAACATCAATTTCGTTGGTTACTTTTTCAAATGATATTTTTTTTGTGAGACTCATAGGAGTGAAAAGATCATTTAGTAAAAATTCTCTTTCGCAATCATCATTCATGGAAATAGAATCGATAACACTAATTTCTGTTGTGTATGGATTTATGGTTACTGTTAATTTATGATTAACCACATCATTGTTTTGGGCAAATGATAGTGAGCTAAATAAAAAAGCAAAAGCTAATGGAAGTATGTTTTTCATTTGTATATGTTTTTTGCAAAAATAGGGAATATTCCTTTTTGGTAAAATCATGAGTTGTGGGTATTTTGCAAATTATAGTTCATTATTATTTATGTCTCGCAAAGACGCAGAAACGCAAAGGTTGGATTACTAGTTATAATACACTAAAAAAGCCACTGAAAAATTCCAGCGGCTTTAAGTTACCAAACATCCTACCTTTTGGTGTTATTTTTAGCTATTAGCTGTTGGCTGTTGGCAAATAGCCAAATGCCAAATGCCAACCACCAATTTGTTATTTTTCTTGGCTCTACAGGATTTAGGGTGAATATTTTGTGTCAAATCAATAACCATACAACGCATAATCTACTAGGTATTAATTCTTTATATGTGCTTTAATTGGTATTGCTAACAGTTATTCTTAAAGTATTACTTTTAACAAAGTAGAATCATTACAAAACATATTGATAATTAAAATTTTAACCTTTACTAAATATTACATTTATGATTAGTTTTACCACTCTAAATTCTGTAGTGCCTATAAATTAAAGATATTAGCAAAACAATACCGGTAATGCCAACAACATAGATAATTAGGAGTCTGTCGCTACTAATTACTTTCTCTGATTTAAGTTCGATATCAATTAGTTCAAGTTCCTTAAGTTTTTGATTTAACTCAAACCTATTCTTAAGATTAGCAATTTTTAAATCCGTTTCAGCCTTATACAACGAATCACGTATTACATCCGATAATTTCTGATAATTGAATGCCTTTTCTGAATTATTAGATGAATAATAATATGCTGTTAATGACTTGTAAACATCAGCAATAATTTTACTTGCGTTGATTTGTTTTGCAACTTTTAAGGCATCATTAAATATTGGAAGCGCGGCCTCATAGTTTTTTTCTTTTAAATAAATAATTATAGTCATCATTCTCAATAATTGAAGTTTGCAATGCCTTACTATGATATTCAAGAGCTTCATCATAATTTCCATATTTTGAATATACAGCTCCAATATTGTTAAGTGCAGCAGCCACTCTGCTTGGGCGATTAATCTTAACCCCAATATTTTTCATCTCTTCAAAACATTGTAAAGCTTCAAAATAACGACCCATTTTAATATAAGTACTACCTTCATTTGTGGCAAAATAAATCACGCCAACAGGGTCGTCTATTAAATTGGCATAATACTTAGCCGAATCAATACTTGCCACACAATTTTCCAGCTCGCCTTTTTGCTCATAAACATTGCTAATTAAATCGTAAGCATCAGAAATGTAATAGAGTATTTGTTTTTCTTTGGCAAAAGCCAACATAGCTTGAGCATAAAAAAGTGAAGAATCAATTTGAGAATCAATAAATAATTTTGATATCTTTTTAAAACTTTTGAGCCTGACTGTGTCATTTGAATGTGTGTAGCTCTCGTGTTTAAAACTATCCAATGTAAATTGCTGTGGGAAAAAGTTACCACAAACTAAAAATAATAAAAATAAATGTAGCCTTTTTCATACAGTGTGCAATTTACAAGCAACTAAGAGTAATAAGTTTCGGATGCTAATGTCTAAACATAAAGCATTAAAAACCAGTTGCCCTACCTTAAAAATTAGCCCTCATTGCATCAACAGGATTTAGCCTCGATGCTGACCATGATGGAATAAATCCGGAAATAAAACCAATTAACGCAGATACAATAATACCAAGAGAAATATTATTAAATGTAAGTATTAACTCAAAACTAAACATTGAACTAATAACCAATGTAAGAATAAACACAGTTAACAAACCTACAATTCCGCCAATTATTGATAAGAAAACAGCTTCAAATAAAAATTGTAAAAGAATAAAGTAATTTTTTGCTCCCAACGATTTTTGAATTCCAATTTGATTTGTTCTTTCCTTAACAGAAACAAACATGATGTTTGCAACACCAAAACCACCAACTAATAATGAGAAACCACCAATAATCCACCCAACCATTGCAAGTACAGCAAATAACTGATCAAAACCCTTATTTATTATATCTGTTTCATTAAGGGCAAAGCTATCATCTACCGATGGAGGAAGCTTTCGTATTGACCTCATTATTCCTGTTACCTCATCAATCATTTGCGAATTAGAAATGTGTGGTTTAGCCATAACAATTATTGTAGTCCCAATATTCCTAAAATCCAGCACTTTTTGTGCATATTTAGCCGGAATAATAATCCAATTATCTTTTGAATTACCAAATACATCTTCTCCTTGCTTCTTGGTTACTCCAATAATATTAAGTTTTCTTCCAAAAACTTTAATTTTCCTCCCAATAACATCATCCTCCCCTTCAAATAAATTACTTGCTATATCGGCACCAATAATTGCAATATTTCTACCGGTGTGCGATTCCATAGGTGTAAAATATCTTCCATCTTGTAAATCGAAGGGCATAACTTTGTTATAATTTTGCGAAACTGCAATAACAGGACTATTTTCAATGGAATTGTTACCATTATAAATAGTACGAGACACGCTTATCATAAATGCCGAAGCCACAACGGTATTGCTTCTTTTCATTAACTCTTCCATTTCCTTAAGCTTTGGCTCAGGTCGTTGGTAATATTTCCACCATGGGTATTCGCCTCCCATAGACCAAGGCCACTTTTGGATAAAAATAACATTGTTACCAAGCGAGTTAATCTCGCTTTTAATGGAATTTTCGAGACTATCAAAAATTGTAAATACAGATATTATTGAAAAAATCCCAATTGTTATACCTAGTAATGATAAAAAAGTTCTAATCTTATTTACTGATAATGCATTTATGGCAAATAGTAAGCTTTCAAATATGAGTTTTAATGCTTTCATGAGTTTTTAACCCTTTTAGATAGATGATTCTCTAAATTTAAAAATATTCTAAAAATATGTCTGTAAAAGTATAATAAGTTTTAATTAAATCTTGTTATTTTGCAAAACAGTATTTGTTTTAACAAAAATTACCAAAATCAACTACCAAAATGAAAAAGATTAGTACAGCATTAATATCTGTTTTTAATAAAAATGGGCTTGACTCTATTCTTAAAAAGCTCAATGGTCTTGGAGTTAAATTCATTTCCACGGGAGGTACTTACAAATATATTAAAGACCTTGGTTATGAGGCTACAACAGTAGAATCGCTCACGTCGTATCCTTCAATTTTAGGTGGTAGAGTAAAAACATTACATCCTAAGGTTTTTGGTGGTATTCTTGCTCGATTGGATAATGAATCTGATAAAAAACAGCTTACAGAATACGATATTGTACCCATTGACCTAGTTATTGTTGACCTTTATCCTTTTGAAGACACCGTAAAAAACACAAATAATGAAGATGAAATAATTGAAAATATTGATATTGGCGGAATATCTCTAATACGAGCAGCGGCAAAAAACTTTAAAGATGTGCTAGTTGTACCATCTTCTGAACTCTACACAAAATTTATTGATTTGCTTGACAGCAAAAAAGGAAGTGCTGATATTATAGACAGAAAGTATTTTGCTGCACAGGCTTTTAATGTTAGTTCACATTACGACACTGCCATTTTTAACTGGATGAATCCGGGAAATATTGACACATTTAAATTTAGTAGCAACAAAAGTGTTAGCTTGCGCTATGGCGAAAATCCACATCAAAAAGGCAAATATTATGGTGATTTAGATAATATTTTTAAACAAATTCATGGCAAATCTATTTCGTATAATAACCTTCTGGATCTTGATGCTGCAATAAATTTGATAGGTGACTTTAATGATACAACATTTGCAATAATTAAGCATAACAATGCATGCGGGCTTGCTTCGCGTGATAGTTTAACTGATGCTTGGCAAGATGCTTTGGCAGGCGACCCTGTTTCGGCATTTGGTGGAGTGCTGGTTACTAATAGAAACATTGATGGTGCAACAGCAACTGAAATAAATAAAATATTTTTCGAAATAATAATTGCTCCATCCTATGATGATGAGGCTCTTAAAATACTAAAATCGAAAAAAAACAGGGTAATTTTAATACTAAAACAATCAGAATTTCCCAAAACACAATTTAGGTCATTATTAGGTGGCACTTTAGTTCAAGAAAAAGATTTGATAACTGAAAATATATCTAATCTTAAAACTGTAACTAAACATAACCCTTCCGAAAATGAAATAGAAGACTTACTGTTTGCCAATAAAATTGTAAAGCACACTAAATCAAACACAATTGTGTTGGTAAAAAATAAACAGTTAATTGGCTCAGGAACAGGACAAACATCAAGAGTAGATGCATTGAAGCAAGCTATTGAAAAAACACGTAACTTTGGGCTCCCAATTTTGGGTTCTGTAATGGCTTCGGATGCATTTTTTCCCTTTGCCGATTCAGTTGAAATTGCTAACAATGCAGGCATTACATCAATAATACAACCTGGAGGTTCAATAAGAGATAAAGAATCAATAGAGTATTGCGATAAACATAATATGTCGATGGTAATGACAGGTATTCGTCATTTTAAACATTAATAATAAAACAAAATTAACATATGGGACTGTTTTCATTTCTCACAAAAGAAATTGCCATCGACCTTGGGACGGCAAATACAATTATTATTTATAACGACAAAGTAATTGTTGATGAACCATCAATAGTAGCTTTGGAGCGAAATACCGGTAGAATTATAGCTGTTGGCAAAAAAGCTATGATGATGCATGGCAAAACTCACGAAAATATAAAAACCATACGCCCGCTGCGTGATGGAGTTATTGCCGATTTTCAAAGTGCCGAATATATGATTCGCGAGCTTATTAAAATGATTGGCATTAAAGGTACATTATTTCCAGCAGCTCTTCGTATGGTAATTTGTATTCCATCAGGCATTACCGAAGTAGAAGAACGTGCTGTAAAAGATTCGGCAGAGCAGGCTGGGGCAAAAGAAATTAAATTAATACACGAGCCCATGGCAGCTGCCATTGGAATTGGAATTGATGTGCTTGAGCCAACTGGTAATATGATTATTGATATTGGTGGCGGAACAAGTGAAATTGCAGTTATTGCTCTTGGTGGTATTGTTAATAATAAGTCGATAAAAGTTGCCGGTGATGACTTTAACGCTGATATTGAGGAATATATGCGTAAGCAACACAATATTATTATTGGCGAACGAACTGCAGAGCGGATTAAAATTGAAGTTGGCGCTGCCATTACTGAACTAGAAAATCCACCTGATAATTATGCCGTACATGGTAGGGATATGCTTACCGGTATTCCAAAAGAAGTGATAGTTAACTATAAGGAAATTGCAGGTTGTTTAGATAAATCAATTTCAAAAATTGAAGATGCAGTTTTAAATGCGTTGGAAAAAACTCCTCCCGAACTTTCTGCTGATATTTTCCGTACAGGAATTTATGTTGCAGGTGGTGGGTCTATGCTTCGTGGTCTTGATCAGCGTTTACATCAAAAAACAAAACTCCCTGTTCATGTGGCTGATGATCCACTTAGAGCCGTTGCCAGAGGAACCGGTATTGCCCTTAAAAATTATGATAAATTTACTTTCCTTATTAAATAAGAAACTACATTACTAAGAATGCGAACCCTTTTTATCCTGCTGTGGAAAAATCAGTTTTTTTTACTCTTCGTTATTCTTGAGGTTGTATCCGTATTTTTAGTTACCCGAAGCTATTCATATCATGGTGCTTTAGCCCATAATACTACAACCAACGTTAGCGGTAGTCTTTTTTCTACTTACTCTGGTATTACCGAATATCTTAATCTGAAAGAAGATAACGTACTTCTTGCCGAGGAAAATGCAAGGCTTCGAAATGGTTTGTCATCTTCATTTTTATTAACTGACACACAATATGTTTATCGTGATAGTTTATACAAATTTATTCCTGCAAAAGTAGTTAGTAATAGTGTTTCCAGAAGTAATAATTTTATGATGGTTAACAAGGGTAGTAAACATGGTGTAAAAAAAGAAATGGGTGTGGTTTCATCCTTTGGAACTGCGGGAGTTGTAATTGGCGTATCGCAAAACTACTCAACAATTATGTCGATGTTGCACCAAAACATGAAAATTAGCGCTCGAATAAAAAATAGTGGTCAGCTGGTGAGTGTTGTGTGGGAAAGTAACGACAATCTTCTGGGTAGCGTAATCGATATTCCATCACATATAAAACTTTTTTATAGCGACACAATTATTACAAGTGGTAATTCGCTCATATTCCCAGAAGGAATAATAATTGGTACTATTGAGTCTCACAATAAAGAAAAAAACAAGCAATTAAGCAGGGCTACCATTAAGTATATTACTGATTTTGGTACACTTAAGCATGTTTATATTATAAATAATATTATGAAAGCAGAACAAGATTCGCTGCTTAATAAGATGGTAAACTAGTATGAATAATATTTTTGTCAGAAATATCATCAGGTTTGTAATTCTAATACTTATTCAAGTGTTGGTTTTTAACAATATGAATCTAGGGGGATACATGCACCCTTATATTTATATATTGTTTTTGCTGTTACTACCAATTAACATTAACCGCAGTCTGCTGTTATTGATTGCATTTTTTACCGGAATCACCATAGATTATTTTACCGGCACTATGGGTATTAATGCCTCTGCCAGTGTGCTACTAGCTTACCTTCGACCAGGAACAATTAGATTATTTTTTGGAAATCATGATTTTTCATCAAAGGAAGAACCTGGCCTATCATCATTTGGATTAATTGGGTTTTTTAAATACATTATCGTGTTAGTTTTTATTTCACAGTTGCTTTTATTCTTTATGGAAGTGTTGAGTTTTAATAATATATTATATACCATTCAGCAAGTAATTTTAAGCACTCTGTTAAGCACTTTTATTATTTTTATAGTAATGCTGTTTTTTGGAAAACGGGCTAAGTAGTTTCAAGTAAATTTCATATTTCAGGGTTTATACTAAGCCATCATAGAATATTGTAATATTAAATGCACCTTTTGCACCTACTTTTCTTCAAAATTAATTTCCGTAACTACGGCTATGCAAATGAATTTTTCATCAATTATGCACAAAATATGCTATTTACTAAATACAAAATCCTATCACGGCTTAGTATAATAAGCAGATTAGTATAAATCACCCCAATACATTAAATAACAATAGCACTTTCTTTTTTTGTACTTTTGCCAGCTAATTTTAATACAGGTATAGGGAAAATTCATTTCACATACCAATAAATATG
>Ga0307989_1000451_pt1 | contig 27029 bp, 19 predicted proteins | sample EllFjometagen185_FD_203164 | JGI IMG/M metagenome (GOLD analysis project Ga0307989, IMG submission 203164) | Marine microbial communities from Ellis Fjord, Antarctic Ocean - #185 | ecosystem: Environmental > Aquatic > Marine > Unclassified | place: Southern Ocean | collected 2014-10-08 | reverse complement strand
GCTGATATCATCCAGATTGATCGTCGCATTCAGTTCGTTCGCTTTCACAAACTCATTCGCAGGGGTATCGTTTGAAGTAAACATAATATCGTCTCCCACAATTCCCACAGATTCAGAAAGCAGTAATTCAGGCAAGGAACTGCAGTCTGCCCCAAATCCTTCCTCTTTCAGGATCTTAAGCAAATAGGGATTGGGCGTTGCTTTAACGGCAAAATACTCTTTAAACCCTTTATTCCAGGAAAAAAGATCCAAAAGTTTCCGTGCATTTTCGCGAATCGCTTTTTCATCGTAAATATGAAAAGGTGTCGGAAACTGCTCTACAATCTCCTCAAGCTGTTCAGATGTGAACGGAAGTGTTTTCGTAGCCATAATACTTTTTGTCCTTCAATTTTTTGTATGAGAATTCCAAACATTCCATCGACTTTTGGATATTCAAATTCTCATCCTACGTTAAGATCCTGAGATCGTGTTGATTTGATTTAATCAAACCCGTTTTTAATATTAACCTTATATTTAACATGTATTTTTAAGAAAAGCGAAGAAATTTAGATTATCCTGTTTTATCAGGACGATCTATCTATTTTGATAATAAATTGAGGGCTTTTGGAGCGTTTTTTTATCTTAATCCTTTAATAAATCCACTAACTACCTTTACCCCTTTCTCATCTACCAGACGGATCGTTTGGGAACCAATCTCCGTAATATCCTCTATCTTTCATCAGAATATCCTTCAAATGTTTGTGAAAATACAAATCGATCTGTTCTGCAGAAAAGTTCTGAATAAACCGCACTCTCTTTTTGGGGGAAATGAAGCGTTCGTTTGACTTCTAAAATAGTTTCACCAATATCTAAATCAAGCTTTTCTGCCCGATTCGCTGTGAGCTCTATAATCGTAAAGTTCTGCTTACAGCGATTGGGTTTCATATAATAGGTCTCTTCGAGAATACGTGCCAGAGAACGCCCCTGGATTTCAATCTGATCAATCCCTTTAAAGCAGTCCGCGTCGAGATAAATGTCCTCAATCAGAACGGGTTCTCCATCTACCATACTTAAGCGAGAAAAGAAAAAAGCAGCTCGACCCGCAAAAGGATTCTCTATCGAATCTTCAACTATAATCAATTCGATTTTATGAATCAATTCTGTCTGAACCGTTTTTCCTTTTTTCTTAAATGCCGATATCGTACCTGCCATTGAAAAGAGATCTACCTCGTCTTCCTCATCACAAACGTAGGTTCCAGAACCTCTTTTTTTGAATAAAATCCTGCGCCGAACCAATAGATCAATTGCCTGTCTTACCGTGGGCCGACCAATTTCATACGTCTCAGCCAGAATAAGTTCTCCAGGTATTTTATCACCCTCTTGATATTCCCCCGCCTGTATCCGATCGGATAAAATATCTGCCAACTGGTGATATAGTGGAATGGGCGATTGCGTATTCAACATCATAAATCTTATTTAGAGTTTATTAACCAGGTCAGTTTCATTCATCAATATGAACTTTATTGAACAGATAACCTGTAAAGCTGTCAAGACATATTGAAAGGTTTACTGTTCAGGTAAAACCGAGAAAATAAAAACTCCGACTGTTGAATATTGGAATTACAAATGGGTTGGATTTTTGCTGCGGTTGATTGTACCTGAATCGCATAACAGAAAGGATAAGTGATGTTTGCGATAGGAATAGGGATTCTTATTCAGGTACAGCTCAACCGAGCAGGAGAGTTCGGGTATTACTTTAAGTCACTTAAGGGGTCGATAACTGGTCATCATTAAGCAGTGACGTATTTCTTACGACAGCGGATTGGGCGAATACTTCTTTTTTGGATTCCAATACAGTAATTTTACCCCCTTGCTTTAGATAATCATCAATGGCTTGATTAACCGTTTCTCTACTTACATTACTGATTTTTTTACTTCTTTTTCTTAGACTTCCTTTTTTCATTATTTTTCCTCTTGGATCAGTTATTAGATTCGACTAAAATAATATGAGTAGTTTCTACCTAATTATTTGGAACAAAAGCGACGTTCTTCCCGGCTATACCAACGGGGTTAGGACCTCCGGCAATCCCGTGAAGAACACCTTTTTCTGCCCAAATAATTACTTTTACACCATGGTCATATGTTTCAAATTGATTATTGACGAGTGTACCGTCAGCCGGAATTGAAGTCTGATACCAAGTATAATTTTTATTATTATCTCCTTTCAATTTCAGTTCAGCAGCCAGTTTATTGTTAATGGAAATATACCGTCCGCCGATAAGTCTCTTTTCCTTTACGAACTGTCGTTGGGACGGAACCAGCTTAAAATCCAACTTACCAAAATAAGGTTTCATCTCCTCAATCGTTCGCCCGGAAAATTCCAGATTCAAGGTTTTATTATGATTATAAACCATTTCCTCTACCAATTGCTGAGAGGTCAATGAATTCCTTTTCGGAGAAACGAAGAAAATAAAAACCACTCCGGCAACCAGCGCGGGAATCGACCAGAAAATCGCTTTCTTTGATCGTTTATTCTCCCCATAAAAATCATTTTTAAAATTCAGTTTTTCGAGTTCATTTAACTGTTTATTTGAAAGACTATGTGACTCATAATGCGTTTTGAGATGATCTTTTAACGTAGAATTCATCCTATCCTCCCGATCTTAGTTCCGCCCAGCTGCTGTCTGATTTTAGATTTCAGCCGGTGCAACTTTGATAGCAAGGTTCCCCTGGATGTGTCTTGAAGTTCGGCTATCTCCCGTACACTGTATTCTTCCACAGCAGTGAGATATAACAGCTCTCTGTCGTCAGGAGAAGTATTTGATAATATTTGTTCCACTTCGTCCTTTGAAACCAGAATATCGTCAAACATCTGTTTTTCGAAAAGTGCAACATTGTTCTCTTCTTTATATTCGTTCCATTTCCAGGTCTTGTTCTTTCGACACATATCAATAAACTGATTTCGGATAATACGAAACAAGTAGAACTTAGGATTATCCATCTCTTTACCCTCTTGTTTTAAAAACTTTTCAAAAGATGTCTGCAATAAATCAAATGCGTCATCTTCATGATGGGTTAGAGAAAGACAATATCGATAAGCCTGATTATAAGTCTCACTGGAAAATATTTTGGCTTGCATAAGGTTAAATGAGAAAAACTCTTATTTTAAATTTTTTGTTTGTTCTTACTTCTACAGACGATTAAAGTTGGCTTTTGATTGCACTTTTTTTAAAAAAAAATATTTTTTATTTCTTCCTCATAATAAAAGCCCCTTAATTCAATCCCCCAAAAAAGCATATGCTTTTGTTAATACATTCTTTTTTACTCACTCAAATAAAGAAACGAATAAAGAAGAATAATTCCCGGATATTTCATCAAGGAGAGGAAATCAGACGTTTTTAAATCGATAATAGCCCCCAGGGTTTTAGCCATAAGTGCGGCAGAATAGGTACCAAGTCCAGTACCTGTTGATTTTACAGAAATAAAATATTTTTTAAAAAATGTGTTTCTAAAAATATTCATTATAAAATGAAAAAGGAGTTCATCTTGTCCTGGTTTTATTTTTACCTTTATCATGTTGACTCAGGAAAAGCGATTTCTTATCATTTATCATTATATTTAAGTAAATAGCCACCTGTTTAGTTTCATAACAATAAACATGAAATGAGATCTTTAAATTAACCCGGAGACAATAAATGGCGTTTGATAGAACGGTTACAACGATCATTGATCAAGAGAAATGTGAATTTTGTGGGGAATGCATTAAGGTTTGCCCCAGCGACACGATATCTGTGGTTAACAAAAAGGCAGTGATAACCGGAGATCAATCTCTGGTTTGCGACCACTGTCGAGCCGCCTGTAAATCAGATGCAATCAGTGTCGGGGGAATTGATGACTCTCTTTCAAAATTCAGCAGTTTTAAATCCGAAAAAAAATGGTTACCATTCGGTCAATATGATACGACCAATTTGGTTAACCTGATGCAATCACGCCGTTCCTGTAGAAATTACAAAAACAGACCTGTTGAAAAAGAACTGCTGGAAGATCTGATAAAAATCGGCATTACAGCCCCATCCGGCTCCAACTGCCAAATGTGGACCTTTACAGTGCTACCGGATCGCAAATCTGTGGAAGCTCTGGGCGAGAAGCTTAAAGGATTTTTCCAAAACTTAAATCGTCTGGCCAAGAAAACCTGGTTGAGGGGACTATTGAGATTGTTTGGAAAAAGTCAGCTGTCAAACTATTATGAAAACTATTACGAAAGCATTAAAGAGGGACTTGAAGAGTGGGAAGCAAAGGATAAGGATATACTGTTTCATGGAGCCCCGGCTGCTATTATAATAGCCTGTAAACGAGAAGCGTCATGTCCGGCTGAAGATGCCTTATTAGCAGCTCAAAATATACTACTGGGAGCTCATTCCATAGGTCTGGGAACATGCCTGATTGGCTTTGCTGTCAGTGCCATGAGTAATGAGAGAAAGATATGTGATTTTATCGATTTGCCAGATGATGAAAATGTACATGCAGTTATTACGGTCGGTTATCCGAATGATACGTATATTAATGTCACAGGGAGAAAACCTGTTTCGATTCGGTACTTTACTGCGATCTAATTTTGAATACCACAAAGGAACAGCACCGGTATAAGTATAAAAAGGCAACATAGATATTACTGTCTTTCTTCGTTGACTTCTGCTAAATTATTTTTTGTGGATAGTTATATCTTCCAATCCCGAAAATGCCCCGATTTTCTTAAGGCAATGAAGCTTTTATCCTGATATTTATACTGATTATATACCGGTAATTATGTTAAAAACCTGCAAAACTATGTCTCTATGGCAATTTGAGGAGCCCCAAGTAAGAAAGATAGTACTTACAATGGGTTCTTCAGTTCGAGTGTATGGCGTCATTTTATTTATCTTATTGCTCGTCAGTTTATCTTCCATTCTTCATGCGAATGAACCACCACTTGCAAGTAAAGGAGCGCTTGATCTAACAAATTGGGATTTCATAGAAGCAGGAAATATTAATCTGAAAGGAGAATGGGAATTTTACTGGGACAAATTAATACCCCCTGAAGCATTTTTATATTCTCGTACTCCTCCTCCAAAAACGATGTCACTTCCCCAAAATTGGAACGGTTTTGAAATTAATGAGAAGCCTTTGGGACCGGAGGGATTTGCCACATTTCGATTGTTGGTTAAACTGAAAAAGGCTTATTCACCTCTGGCACTTAAAATTCCAAATATTGACAGCGCCTATAAACTCTGGATAAACGGCAAGCTTATCGCTGAGAATGGGCAAATTGGCAAAACAGCACAGGATTCAATTCCGCAATTATTACCATTAGTGGCTGCGTTTGCAAATGACTCCAAAACATTGGATATTGTGATTCAGGTTTCAAATTTTGGTTATACAAAAGGAGGGATTTGGTCAGTTCCACTGCTAGGTTTGCAAAAGAATATTTGTAAAGAACGAGAAAACCAAAATATGATTTCTCTGTTTCTGGTGGGAAGTTTTGTCATCATGTGCCTTTATCATTTGGGGCTGTACCTTCTCAGGAGTAAAGAAACCATTACTCTCATTTTTTGCCTTATTTGCCTTTCTTTATCCTTTCGAATTTTAGTCGGGGGAGAAGCCCTTTTTTTTCAATGGTTTTCATCGATTCCTTGGGAAGTTGGAATTAAATTGGCTTATACGACCTTTATATTACCTAGTGGACTAATTATCCTTTTTTTCTACTTCCTTTTCCCGCAAGATGTCTCAAAAAAAATCATATCCGGTATTATAGGAACCATATTTTTTGCCCTTGCTCTCCTACTTCTTTTAAGCCCCCTCCGAATCGGAGTATTTTTACTGATTTTTGAGATAGCCGTGCTGGCTTTCATGGTTTATTCCGCTTTCTTTTTCCCTCGCGTCATCAAAAGAAAAAGGCAGGGGGCTATTGTTATGCTGCTTTCACTTATAGTATTGATAGCTTCAGGAACCAATGATATTCTTAATGATATGAATGTTCTCAACACCGGTTACTATACTCCATTTGGTATGTTTACACTGATATTTTCACAGTCCTGGATACTCGCAAAAAAATTCACCAACGCTTTTAATGATGTAGAAAATCTCACAGAGCAGCTGCTAAAAGTGGATAAACTTAAAGACGAGTTTTTAGCTAATACGTCTCATGAACTACGAACGCCATTGAATGGTATCATAGGTATTGCTGAATCATTAATTGATGGTGCCACCGGAAAGCAATCTCTTGAAACATCTAATAACCTTAATATGATTGTTTCCAGTGGAAAAAGACTAACCAGACTGGTCAAAGATATCCTTGATTTCTCAAAAATGAAACATCAGGAGGTACCACTCAATATTAAGGCTGTAGACATAAAAATTCTGGTTGACATGGTGCTCATGATTTCCAGACCGATGATGAACCAAAAGCCGGTTGAATTCGTTAATTGTATTCCTGAGGGAATCCCGTTAATCAAAGCAGATGAAGATCGCCTTCAACAGATTTTCATTAATTTGATTAGTAATGCGATAAAATTCACCCACCAGGGTAAAATCATTGTATCGGCTGAACGGGAAGAAAAGGGGCAATACAGGTTGTCTGTAAAAGATACAGGGATCGGGATTGCCAAAAAAAACCAGAATCGAATTTTCAAGTATTTCGAGCAGGCAGATGGTTCAATTTCCAGAGAGTTCGGTGGATCCGGTCTTGGTTTGGCTGTAACCAAAAAATTGGTGGAACTACATGGAAGTGTGATAATAGTTGAAAGCGCAGAAGGAATAGGATCAACTTTTTCCTTCTCATTACCGGTGGCTGAGGATCAAACCCTTCCACAAAAGCCACCGTCCGATAAAATCCAGTCGTTAGAGTTTGTACTGGATCAAAAGGATAAAGATCCAAATCACAACACTCAACCCAAAGAGAAGGTCGAAGTTGCAAAGGAAAAAACTATTTTAGTCGTTGATGATGAAGTCGTGAATATACAAGTACTAAAAAATCAACTTAGCCTTCAAAACTATAGAGTATTGTCTGCTCCGGATGGATTCCAGGCATTGAAAATTCTAGAGCAGGAAATACCGGATTTAATCGTTCTTGATCTAATGATGCCTCGCATGAGCGGATACGAAGTGTGCCAAAAAATCAGGATGTCTCATTCCCCCTCTTCATTACCAATACTCATGTTAACTGCCAGGAATCAAGTCGAAGACCTAGTCAAAGGATTTAGTTTTGGAGCCAACGACTATCTTGCCAAACCGTTCAATAAGGAAGAATTGCTCAGTAGAATTCGAATCCAACTCCAACTTCAAGATTTTGGCAAAACACTGGTACAGGCAAATCTGGAACTGGAAAAATCCAATCAATCACTTGAAGATAAAGTACTGGCAAGAACCAAGGATTTATCCAGCGCTAACGATCAATTGAAACATATGCTTCACATTTTATGTCATGACCTTCAAAACCCATTAGCTGGGCTTTTTTCACTTTATAACATGGTAAACGACAACTTAATCGACTATCATGAAGTTAAACCACTCATAAAGGTGTCGCTGGAAAGTGGACTCGAAATCATCAATTTGGTGAGGCAGATGAGATCCCTTGAGGAGGAAAAATTTGAATTGACGCTGGAAAGCTGCGGACTTAAAAAGTTGCTCATGAAATCAAGAGACATCCTGTCTCAGATGTTAATTAAGAAAAACATTAATCTGGTGATAAATGTGAGTGATGAGCATAGGGTAAAAGTTGAAAAAACGTCCTTCGTTAATACCGTTATTAACAACATCGTCTCCAACGCCATCAAATTTTCTTTTCCAGGTTCCATAATCGATATCAACGCTCGTCAAAAACTCGATAAAGTAATCATCGACATCATTGACCACGGAATCGGAATACCCGAAAAACTATTGGGTGATGTTTTCAATATGGGAAAACATACCAGTAGAGAAGGAACCAACCAGGAAACCGGCACCGGTTTTGGAATGCCATTGGTCAAGAAATTCGTAATGGCTTATGATGGAACCATTGAGGTCTTATCAAAAGAAAAATGTGAAAATATAGCTGATCATGGAACAATGATAACTCTGACGCTCAAAGTAGCTTGATGTCATCACATCCATAATTTCAACCGGTTAAAAAATACTTTTCCCGGTTGATTATTCCGCATAATCAGGATACCTTGCCTACTTCAAAAGGTAAAAATATTCTATGGTTTGTCAACAAGGAGGTGACATGGACCTGACGCGTTTGTTCTATCCCAGCAGTTTGGCAGTGGTTGGTGCTTCTCCGAACCTTGGTGGCGGAAAAGTTCCGTACTACCAGTTTAATCAGGCAGCCGGATTTAAGGGGAAAATCTATCCAGTGAACCCGGCCTATCAGCAAATAGATGGGATCAAAGTGTACCCCTCACTGGCTGACATCCCAGAAACGGTTGACTATGCTATTTTTTCCGTCCCGGCAAGGCTGGCGATTGAAAACCTGAAGATAGCCGTTGACAAGGGAATCCCCTTTGTCCACTTCTTCACCTCAGGATTTTCAGAAACCGGTAACAGTGAACTTGAAGCGGAAATGCTGGATACGATTAAAGGGCATGACACCCATATTGTGGGCCCGAACTGTTTTGGAACTTATTGCTGGGAAGCAGGACTGACCTATAGTTTCCGCGTCAGCCAATCAGAACCGGGCTCAGTGGCATTTCTTGGACAATCCGGCAGTCTCAGCGACCTGGTTCTGACAATAGCCAGTGCCAGAGGCATCCCTGTAAACAAAGCGGTATCCTATGGTAACCAGATTGACCTGAAGATTGAAAATTATCTCGATTACCTGGCAGATGACAACGACATTTCAGTAATTGCTGCATACGTAGAAGACATTAAAAATGGTTCCGCTTTTTTGAATGCCCTGAAAAAAGCCTGCTCAAAAAAAAGAGTCATTATTATGAAAGGGGGGATCACCCAACAGGGAGCCCGGGCTGCGCAAAGCCATACCGGTGCTCTGATGCAGTCTGGAAAGCTATTCTCTACCGCTGTCAGACAGGCGGGTTGTATTACCGTCCAAAGTTTTGAAGAACTAATGGATACCGTCATGACAGCAGTTTCACCTAAACAACCGGCAGGAAACCGAGTTGGCTATGTTGGTGGTGGAGGTGGCATATCTGTTATTGCCGCGGATGTCTGTTGGGAAAAAGGTCTGGTCATGCCATCATTGGCAACCAATACTGTGCAAAAAATCAAGGAGAAGACGGCTGAGGTAAACACCAGTTTTGTCAATCCCGTGGATTTAGGAGCCTTCGGTTATAACCATGACACCCTTTTGAATATTATCGAAATCATGGCGGCTGATCACAATCTGGATATTCTGATTCCTCAATTTATCATCGGGATTTTCCCGACTGAACCCGCCTATGATCCCAATGCTTTTCTGCAGAGGTTAAAACAACTCCCCAAACCGGTCTTTCCAATCATTTCGACCTTCAGCGAACATAATGCAACCCACCTAGCAGCCAAATCGGAGATGTTCAGGCTCTTTCGCAAAGCCAACCTACCGGTGTTTAACAATATCCAGGAAGCAGCCACCGCTGTTCGGAACATTTTGTCCCTATCACCCAATATTGGGACCATCAGATAAATTGATAATACGTAATTAGTGCCTGAACGAAAACCATGTAAAATTCAGGCTTTCAGTAATCAGCCATCAGCTTTCAATTTTTAAGTGACTGAAAAAATGTTTGTTTCTACTGAAGGCTGACAACTAACGGCTTCTTAACTTGCATTTTAGACACCCGATTATACTTAAAAATAGGGGCTTTTCGTTCAAGCACTAATTATAAAGTCTTTCAAATTATGGATCTACCCTGATTTTACTTTGTTGACTCGACGAGTTCTGCAATACACTCAATTTCGACCCGTGCGTCAAGAGGATTCTGTTTGATAGATATAGTCGTACGACTGGGTTTATGTCCTTGAAACATCTTTTCATAAACCTGATTCATCCCCTGAAAGTCGTCCATACTCTTAAGATAGACCGTTGTTTTAGCAATATTTTGGAGAGTCAATCCAACTTCTGACAAGACAATTGAAAGATTTTCCAGCACCCTTTGGGTCTGTTCTTCAATCGTTGTACCGACAAGCTTCATCGTATCAGGATCCAAAGGGGTTTGCCCTGAACAGAATAATAAGTTTCCCACCTTCATTGCATGACAATACGGGCCGATAGCAGCCGGTGCATTTTGAACATTAATTGTTTCCATTTTTACTCCCTGCTTGATTAAACAAATAGATTCTAAATTTTACTATTGAGTGATACGATTCCACCAGATTTACTCATTTTGGAAAATTAATTTCCCTCAATTCTCAATACATTTATTAACCTCATCTACCAATAGTTGCACCATTTTCCAATAATGTCCGGTTAGGTTAATGCAAGAGCTGGAATGGGATCCCTGAATCGTGCTTATAAGAATTAAAATAGAGATTCTTAGTGAAGCGCAGTGAAAATAAGCCTTGTTTGAGTTCGGTACGAACGAGTTTGGCGTTTTTTCGCGAAACGAACATAGAAGCTCTTTTAATTCTTATGCTAAGAATCAGGGATTCCATTTCAGTGAATGTTCTGCAAAAACCTAATCGGACATTACTGACCATTTTCAACAGTATAGTAAATATTTGGTTATTCGGGAATCATTTCATCGCTCAATTCTTTCATTTATTTTGCCCTTCCTCCTATCTCATATTAATGAACATACAAACAAAAAATATTAAAAACTTGCAATCGACTCTATGAAAAGCAATTAAATTAGGTTATTTTAATTTAAAATGATTTTTAACTTTTCACTCCTTCTAAAATATAGAGCTCAAAAGCCATACCTCTGGTGATGTTTGAGGGAAGTTAAACGACAGCCTTGAGCGAAACCAGCAATAGTGAAATTTCTACCCCTGTAAAATTGATGCCTAAAAAGCCAACATACCAAGACCTGGAAAAACGTGTTCAAGAGTTAGAAGAAAAAATTAAGGATTATAAAACGACAGAAGAAGAAATTAAATCGGATTTTTTATCCAAAATGACCCATGACCTTAGAACTCCCATGCAAGGTGTACTTGGTTATGCTAAGTTAGGCATTAGTCGGATTGACAAAGTTGGTAAAGAAAAACTGTTACAGTATTTCAATACAATATACGATAGTAGCCAAAGACTGGTGGTCCTGTTAAACAATATGCACGAATTAGCGAGGTTGGAGGCGGGTATTAATGAATTCTGCTATTCGAGAACAAAACTATCTGATCTGGTTAAATCAGCAATAAAAGAAAATCTTGTCTTGGTTGGAAAAAAAAATCTGAATATCAACTTCAAACCGCCTGCTTTTTCTGATAATATCATTGTTGATATTGAGAAAATAGCTCATTTATTGAAAACGCTTCTTTCAGAAAGTATTTTATATTCACCCGAACACAGCACAATTCAAATTCAAATATCTGAAAGAAACTATAACGAAATAATTTTTTCCATTAACGATCAGGGGGTTAATATCCCTGAGGAAGAGCTTTCCTTGGTTTTTGAAAAATTTGTTCAGAGTAATCAGACAAGTACTCGGGCAAATGATTCAGGACTCGGTTTTACCATCTGTCGTGAAATTATCAATGCGCACAATGGGAAAATCTGGGCAGAAAATAATAGTAAAGCGGAAACCTGCTACCTGTTCACTTTACCACTAAGCGAAAAACCAAACTCTTAAGGTACTTATCCAGTTTATCTGGGCTAGGCTTTGCCCAGTAAGTACATAGTGCCTGAACGAAAAGCCCCTATTTTTAAGTATAACCTAGTTTTTAAAATAACATTCAGTATGCAAGTTAAGAAGCCGTCAGCTATCAGCCTTCAGTAAAAACAAACATTTTTTCAGTCACTTATAAAACTGAAAGCTGATGGCTGATTACTGAAAGCTTGAATCTTCATTATGGATCTAAGTCAGCTAAATTAATAGTAGCTGACTTTTACAGGATTTTCGTTCAGGCACTACATAGACCTTTTTTTTCAATTTACAGTGAATTTCGATATTTCACAGTTGACTCAATACCATCGGAAAAATAGATATTATTAAATGAAACAAATAATACACATTCCTGAATATGATTCTCAGGGCAGTCTGGCTGATCGACTGTCTGCACTGGTCAGGCTGGAACAATTCCTGGATGAACGATCGGTTACGCTCAACATCATAAAGGATCTTCAAGGTATCATTCAAACCGCAGATGAATCCGAAGAGTCAAATGAGAAAAGAATCTCAACCATTGCAACTCTGATCCTTAACCAATATCAAAGATACTTCAATGAGAAGAACAAAAAAGTCATCACACTTAAAACAACGGAGTTTCAATATCTGCAAAACCTCAAAATGTTATCAAAAACGATCGATTTGAATAACCAGGAAAGTGTTAATAATTTTTTGGGAACCTTAAAAAGAGCAACAAAAGCATGTCCCCACGATGTTATTGAAGCCTATGTCTATTCTCTTTTGAAAAGCTATCAGGAACATCAGGATTTTTCACATGCCTTTGACTATAAAATAACAAGCTCCAGATAGACTTACCTGGATTAAATAAAAACCCGCCTTGTATACAAAACCTTATACAAAGCAAGATTAGTATTATGATCAATTATCTGACATTCGGAATCGTACTGGGTTTATCAGCCGGGCTGGCACCTGGCCCCTTAATGACTTTAGTTATATCAGAAACCCTACAGCATAACATCAAATCGGGTCTTAAGGTTGCAATAGCACCCATCATAACCGACTTTCCCATCATTTTTCTAACACTGCTGATTCTGGGAAAGCTGTCTCATTTTCATCAAGTGCTGGGGGGAGTTTCAATTGTTGGAGGCATGCTGGTCTTCTTAATGGGAATCGATAATCTAAAAACCCGCGGTATTGAAATCAATTTTCAAGCAGTTAAAGCCAAATCACTTTCCAAAGGAATTCTGGTTAATCTTCTGAATCCGGCCCCTTATCTCTTCTGGATAAGTGTGGGGGCACCTGCAATAACGAAAGCGGCGGCTATCAGTTATCCAACAGCTATATCTTTTTTACTCAGTTTTTATGTACTACTAGTCGGCTCTAAAATGTCGGTGGGAATCCTGGTTGGAAAATCAAAATCATTTTTAACCGGTAATATTTACATCTATACGATGAAAATACTGGGAATTTCGTTGTTAGTGATGGCTCTCTTTCTAATTTATGATGGGCTTAAACTGTTGAATATTATGTAACCTGTTATTAAGCGACAAAGCCTTTATCCAGTACATTTTTCATCATAAAATAGAGTCGATTCAGAACATTCACTTCACTGGTGCCTGAATCAAAATCAAGAAAGAGCAAGTTCATTTCTGGATATATGGTTTTAATCTTTGTCTCTACACCTTTGGATATTACATGATTGGCGATACACCCAAATGGCTGTAAACTGACAACATTGTTAACCCCTTCCGAAGCAAAAGAGGCAATTTCTGCGGCAATCAACCAACCTTCACCAAACTGATTCACCAAATTAAGAATTTTACCGGCCTTTTGAGCGATATCCTTAATGTTATGAAAGGGAGAGTGAAATTTAAATTGGGATTGGATTTTATTTATCTTGTTTAGATGTTTGTTGATGCTGAATTCGAACAGATTGATAAACACATCCGACAACTTTCTTTTCATCATATGGGAAGACCTGTTCACTCTTGCATTAACCAAGTCTTGTATGAAAAAGTCCAGCAAAGGCGGAACCACTGGTTCGATCTGATTGTCCAATAACCAGTCCACAATTTTTTGATGACCAAAGGCATTGTATTTAACAAATATTTCTCCCACAATTCCGATTTTTGGGTACTCCTTATCGTGAATAGGCACATTGTTAAAATCATTTACCCCTTCTCTGATTAAATTCAGCAGGCCCTCATAATCCTTGTTTTGAATTGGAACTTCAGCCTTTTTTAGATAGCTTTCATGCAATCTGTCACAAGTCCCTTTTTCTTTCTCCCTGACCGCAATCGAGTAGTACATTTTTGCCAGTACATCGGTGTATATTGTGCCATAGAAAAGAATTTTGGCCATCTTCAGCCAGTCGATTTCAAAACCCGGCTGATCATTAAGACCGTCAGATGTCGTCACAGAAATTACAGGCACATTCCCAAACCCGGCAGAAACCATCGCCTTCTTAATCAGGGCCAAATAATTGGACGCGCGGCACTGGCCCCCTGTTTGTGTTATTCCAATTGCTATTTCATTATGGTCATAATTTCCTTTTTGCAGGGCCTTGATTATGTCACCAATAATGATGGTCGCTGGGTAGCAGATATCGTTATTCGCAAATTTAAGGCCAAGCTCAACTGACTCTCTGTCCGGCTTAGGCAGATTCACAACATTATAGCCGGTTGAATAAAAAAGGGCCGGAATTAAAGGTGAATACTTGTCGGCAAAATAAGGGGCCAAAATAGTCCGCTTTTTATCTTTCAACTCAAACCGGGGTGTATTCTCTCTGGGGACTTGCTTGGGTTTCAATCCCCTCTTCTTTAATTTCAGCGATTCGATCATTGAACGCAAGCGCAATTTTACAGAGCCCGTGCTTGATATCTCATCAACTTTGATCAACGTATAATTTTTGGACCCGGTTTTTAAAATTGATTTACACTCATCCGTTACCAGCGCATCCGGCCCGCATCCAAATGAATTAAGCTGGATAAACTGAACATTGTCCGGTTGTTCCGATGCCCATTGGGCCGCTTTAAAAATTCGGTTGGTATAGGACCATTGGGTCAGAACATGGATTTCATTCGTGCCATTGATCTCTTCCAACGGAACGGCATCTTCCATAATAACATCGGCTCCCAGACCGGATAATATTTCCGGAGTCTTTTGATTAATCAAGGGGTCGGTATGATAGGGCCGCCCTGCTAAAACAACCAGTAATCGATTTTCTTTTCTGGCCTTATTGATCAACAAAATCGCTTTTGCCCTGATTTTCGCCTTAAATTTATCCTGGGCTAAATATGCAGATTCAACTGCCCGATGAACGGTTCTTTTGGAAATACCGAACTGCTTTAAGTAATCATATATACACTGCTTCAACAATACAGGATCACTAAAAGTGATCGCCGGTTTATCAAATGGAATTCCATATTTTTTTGCTGGATTGGTGGAACTCTCAATCACTTCACCATAACTCCCTACAATAGGGCAGTTAAATGAATTCACTGAATCTTCAAACTCTGATTTTTCATAGATCACCGTCGGATAAAAAATACGATCGACCTTTTTTTCAGCTAAATCAACAATATGACCATGAGCCAGTTTTGCGGGAAAGCAAATGCTGTCAGACATCACCATACCCATGCCCTTTTCATTTAATGCCATTGTTGAGGATGCAGAGAGAACAACTTTAATCCCACAGGCGTTAAACAAACGATTCCAGAATGGAAAATTCTCATACAGGCTCAAAATTTTGGGGACTCCAATGGTGAATTTGGGTTTTAACGGCGGTGCAGGGTCTTCCTGAAAAAGAAGATTGTACTTGTATTCAAAAAGATTAAATCCAGCGTCAATCTTCTCACCTTTGCTGATGAAAAACTTTTCACATTTGTTGCCCGAGAAGAAAGTTTTTTTATTGGTGAAAGTAAAACGGGTGATCGTACAATTATTCTCACATCCTTTACAGAACACCTGACGCGTCTTAAAGTTATTTACCTGTTCCAGATTTGCCAGACCTACAAATGAAGTGGTCTCTTCCTTATTCGCTTCATATGCCTGTCGCGAAATTAAAGATGCGCCGTACGCTCCCATTAATTCAGGAATATTGGAGTAATTGACCTTTCTTTCAGTGAGTAATTCCAAAGCGCGGACAATTGACGGGTTTTTAAACGTCCCTCCCTGCAGGACAATGTTATCGCCCAAATCTGCCATATTGTGGAGTTTTAAAACCTTAAATAGACAATTTTTAATTACCGAATAAGACAAACCGGCACTAATCTCTGCAATTGTCGCATTCTCTCTGAGTGACTGCTTAACCTTTGAATTCATGAAAACAGTACAACGGGTTCCCAGGTCGCACGGTGCCTTCGCTGTACAGGCAATTTTAGCAAAATCCGATACATCATAATTCAGGGAGTTGCTAAACATCTCAATAAATGATCCGCAACCTGATGAACAGGCTTCATTTAATTCAATCCGATTGATAATACCGTCTTCGACAAAAATCGCCTTCATATCCTGGCCACCAATATCGAGTACGAAGGAGACATCAGGACTGATATATTTGGCCGCCGTAAAATGGGCAATCGTTTCGACGACACCCTGATCAATACCAAATGCAGCCTTGATTAAATCTTCGCCATAACCGGTAACCGTTGTTTTTTTAATTTCCAGTGACGGATTTTGATCTTCAAGGGCCTTTCTAAATATTTCTAACCCCTTATTAACAGTAAGAATTGGATTTCCCACATTATGACAATACCAATCAAAAAGAACTTCATCTTTTGTTCCAGAGACAACAACTTTTGTTGTTGTTGAACCAGAATCAATTCCCAGATAACACTCTTTCTCCTGATAATCCTTCAGTGCCACCCTTTTTATTTCTATACTGGCATGCTGCTTTTTCCAATCTTCGAATTCGGATTCACTGTTGAATAACGGGGAGAGTCGATCATTGACTTCTACCGTTGTATGTTGCGCTTTTTCCAGCTTGATAATGAGGTCTTCCATCGAGATCTCATCAGATTCGGTTTTATCGATGATGGAAGCACCCAGGGCAGGTAACAATTCAGGCTTTTCCGGCATTGAGAGGTAACTCTCATCCAAATGAACTACTTTCAGAAAAATCTTAATCAACTCTGGCAGGAAGGTGAAAGGACCACCGCACAACATGATTTTGGGTTCAATACTGAATCCGCGGGCAAGCGTATTCATACATTGGATTGCTACTGCATGGAAAATAGATGCTGCGATATCTGCCTTCGGAATTTTCCTGCTTAAGAGGTTTTGAACATCCGTTTTGGCAAATACACCACACCTTGAAGCAATCGGGTAGATCGACGTATGTTTTTTTGCCAGATCGTTTAACTCCCGCGGTGAAATATTCAACAGTGTCGCAATTTGATCGATAAAAGCACCCGTTCCACCAGCACAGTTACCGTTCATTCGGATATCCGGAACTTTATTTTCATTAAAGAAGATCATCTTAGAGTCTTCACCGCCAATATCAACCAGAGTTTTAACTTCAGGATGGTATTTCCGAATGAATCGATCCGTTGCGATAACCTCTTGCACAAATGGTATGCCTGTTTTCTCCGAAACTCCCATTCCAGCAGAACCTGTCAATTGTATCCTGATATCAGGGTTTCCCAATTGGCTACTGGCATCTGACAAAAAAGAGATAATGCTTTCATAAAACTGGGTATTGTGCCTTTCATAACAATCAAAGACAATATTTCTGTCTTCATCGACAATTACCATTTTTACGGTTGTCGATCCAACATCCAATCCAGCTTCATATGTTTTAGAGAGTTTAGCCATAATTTCTGCGACAAAGAAAACAAAAAGCTATTTCCTTACAATTTTTTCAAACGAATTTAAAAACAGAGGTAAGAATTTCCAGTTTTTGAAACGTGGTAGAATAAAAAACAAAAGGATTTTAAAAATCGGTTTATTTCGTTTTCACACAAATCCCAATATCTGCATTATTTTTTAGGATAAGTGCCAAAATATTGAAACATTTAGTTAATTAGTCATCTTCTATCATTTAATTGCTCATATCTTATATTAAGTACCTGATTAAATGCAAGAGTTAATGTAAATGTTGCTGATATGTATCTATCCTAAAAACAATGTAAAAACAAACCTATAATACAATTGAGATTGTGTTTTTTACGGATCTATTTAAAACTTAACTTTATCAATTTTGTGTCTGGTTATACGCATTCAGATTTCTACAAAAACAATTACTAACATGATTATGTACCATAAACAGCCCTTATTCAGCCAAACCTCTTGTCATTCCCGCGAAAGCGGGAATGACAAGAGGGAAAGAAGAATGGAATGTCAATAGTAAATAATCAAGATTACTAATTTAGTTGACTGAAATATCTTTTCGTTTTACCCGACCTGATAATTTCATTTCTGCTGGGATATTGAGAATATTTGATTCAATATTTCCGTCACAGGTTAACTTTTACTTTTATTTTACAAAACCGGATTCTTTTTTTGTCTGGACCCCTATCCTAATATTTTTCGAAAAACCCAATGTGAGCAATCAAGGAAAAGCCTATCTTTATGGAATGGTAACGGTTTTATTATGGTCAACCGTCGCTACTGCATTTAAACTATCACTGAATTATTTAGATCCTGTTCAGTTATTATTATATTCGAGTCTGGTTTCAATTCTGACGATGGGTATTATTATCATTTTTCAAAAAAAGACCCGGTTAATATTTTCATTTACCCAAAAACAGTACTTTTATCTGCTGGGTTTAGGTTTTTTAAATCCTTTTTTGTATTATATGGTTTTATTCAAAGCCTATGATTTGCTACCCGCTCAGGAAGCACAACCCTTAAATTATACCTGGGCATTAACGTTGACTTTTCTTTCCATATTCCTGCTGGGACAAAAAATCAGTGTCAAAGATGCTTTAACCGGGTTAACCGGATATGTGGGTGTTTTAATTATATCGACCCATGGAGATATTCTCGGCTTAAATTTCTCCGACCCTCTCGGTGTGGGATTGGCATTGGGTAGCACAATCATCTGGGCTGTTTATTGGATTTATAATAAAAAAATAAGTATCGATCCAGTGGTAGGACTTTTTGTCAGCTTTCTATTCAGCATTCCCTTCACTCTGATTTTTTGTGCAATTTTGTCTTCAGTGATCCCCACTAATATGCAGGGCTTGTTTGGGGCAGCTTATGTGGGAGTATTCGAAATGGGGATTGCTTTTGTCTGCTGGCTGTTTGCCTTAAAACTATCTACCCATACAGCAAAGGTCAGTTACCTAATCTACTTCGCTCCTTTTCTCTCCCTGATATTTATTCATTTCTTTCTGGGAGAAGAGATTTTACCTTCGACGATCATTGGACTCGTCGTTATTACACTAAGCCTTTTACTACAGCAGATGAGATTCGGGGAAAAAACAGGGGAGGAGATTGTATCGAATAAAGCCTCTTAAAAAAATACGAGGCTTATCGATATCAGGATATTAAAGCGAACAGAAAATTATTCCTCAGAAAACAAATTTCTATAAACTTCAGATTGTAAAGATTCTTCAATAAACTGCAGAATCAGTTTTTGGGGAATCAGGTATTTACCGGTATCATCTTTGGGCAAAAGATTGCCATAATATTTGTCAAAAACAGTGTTCCGTGCTTTTACTTTCCCCGCATCTATTAAAAAAGCCCCTACTTTTTCTGGTGTTACATCCAGATCCTTCGCCTCATTTTTACAGAAATTAGCATGATCTTCTTCTGTCCTTAGAGGTGTTTTCCATCCTTTTTCTGCTGATTTGGTCAGCATAATTGTTTTAGCGATTTTCTCGCTTAAATGAATGTACTCTTGCCAGTGCTTCTTTAACCAGTCTGTTGGAACCAGTTTCTTAATTTCATCTAGTGTCATTGTGGATTATACTTTTATAAAATTATAATAAAATCCAGTAATGCCCGGTTAGCTTAACGCAAGAGCTGGAATGGGATCCCTGAATCGTGCTTATAAGAATTAAAATAGAGCTTCTTAGTGAAGCGCAGCGAACATAGAAACTCTTTTAATTCTTATGCTAAGATTCAGGGATTCCATTTCAGTGAATGTTCTGCAAAAACCTAACCGGATATTACTGAATAAAATCAGTAAAAAAACGAACATATCTGTTCAACACAATCAAACAAACTCCATGGAGAACAGCGAATATTCCCAGTTCTGGAATCTGTTGTTTAATCTTATGACTCGTAATTATACTTCAGCTTAACACGAATGCCATTGCTGTTGGTCACAATTGCTACACTTTGTGGTTTTTGGTGAAACTTTAACCTGCCGAGCTCATGATCCAGGTTGAAATTGAATGTTATCAAATCTGTAATATCCAGATGAACCAATGGACTAAAAATCTTTGTTTTCAAATAGCTGATTATTTTTATCTCCACCCACTTGGGAATAAACTTTACATCCAGCTCCAGAAAGTCCCCGTTGATCACCAGAAAAAGGCGATCGTTTTCTATATTAATCGAAGGATTCAGCACCAGCCGAATTCGATTTGATTTCAGTCCCACCTGGAACATTTGTCTTTCGTACTTTACAGCAGCATCGGTCACCTCCAACAACAATATGTTGTTTTTATCTGTCTGAATCCGCGTCTCCTCAACAGATATATTTATTTTTTGACTTTCATTGATTGGAATTTGCGTTTTATAGGGAAGATTTTGCTTTAAAAAATCATTAACAATATTTTTTGAAATTAACACTGCCAGATCTGGATCTTCTATGTCTTCTACTTGTTGTGGACCGATAGGAGCTGATATCTCCTTATCCATAATACTTGAATTCATTTAGCTGAGTTTCTATGTGTTGGATGGATAACAAAACAAAAACATTAATTGTACCCCTTTCATCGATAGAAAAGGTAGAAAAAAAATTAAACCTGAATAAAATCAGTAGGTAATATTAAAACTTATCCCATTATTTCGGTACACTATAATATTTTTGCCATAAATTAAGGTAGTCCTTCTCTTCTTTTTCCCACTTTTCATCATCCCATCCCAGCTTGGACTGACAAAGGCTGCGAATTTTCGGAAGCAACTCTTTGGCTCCATTTTCCACCAGACTGCCAATTCTTGTTCGACGTAATAATAAATCATCCAGATGAACAACTGATTCTTCCTGAGCTGTCCATTTCAGTTCAACCCAAAGCGTATGGGTTTCAGGAATGACTTCGAGCTCGTCCGGTTTAGCATTTCTAAGCATTTTACCCGCATGATTACCATAATGCCCTTGCAATCGCTGTTGTTTCTCAAATGTAATCTGTTCTGACAGATCAATACTGTCAACTAATGGCGTAAAAATGGATTGCTTTTTGTCCAGGTTTGAAATTTTTCCAATAATTGTCTGTGCTGCTTTCAGAGCATCCAAAGCAATCAAACGGAATGTCGTCAGCTTACCACCAGTCACACTTAACAATCCATCTTCCTGCCAGATCACATGATCCCGTGATTCCTCGGAAGGGTTCGCCTTACCTGTATCAATCACCGGGCGTATTCCTGCCATTGTTGAAACAATATCTTTTTTTGTGAGGTGAATATCCGGAAAAAAGCAGTTCATTGCCTCCAAGATATAATCTACCTCTTGCGGACTAATACCGGCTGTCGTACTCAGATCACCTTTGTGATCAATATCTGTCGTACCCACTAACACCCGCCCTTCCCAGGACATAACCACCAAAGGTCTTTCATCTTTCGGATGGATAATAAAGACGTTTTCCGGCAAAGGAATCCGTTCCTTCGAAAAAATCAAGTGGCTACCCCGCAGAGGCCTAATTTTCTGTTTGTTGCTTTTAGTAACTTGGCTACGCAAACGATCCGCCCAAGCCCCCGTCGCATTGATTACCAATTTTGACCGGATATCAAAAGAGTTCCCTGTTTCCATATCTTTCAGAGTTACACCACCAACGGTATTGTTCTCCTTGATCAATTTATCTGCGCGACAATAGTTCATTGCCGTGGCACCCTCATTTATTGCTTCCCAGAGCACCCTCATTACCAGCCGGGCATCATCAGTAATCGCATCTGAAACATTAAAGCCACCTTTCAACCCCGTTTTCAATATATCAGGAGCGAGCCGGTTGGTTTCCTGTCTGGAAAATTTATGTTTTCGCCACCGAAAAGCCAGCAGATCATAAATAATCAATCCCAGATGCGTTGCGACCTGTTTGGCAAAACCGCCCTTGTAATACGGAAGGATATATATTTTGTCTTTCACTAGGCCCGGCAGTTCATGAATCAGGTTTTGTCGCTCACGAACCGACTGATACGTTAGCTTTATATCGCCCTCTTTTAAATAACGAATACCGCCATGAACCATTTTTGTTGAACGGCTGGATGTCCCCCAGGCAAAATCCTGCTGTTCCACCAATAAAACTTTCAGATTTCGGCGAACAGCTTCTCTTAGAATTCCTGCACCTGTGATTCCCCCACCGATAATAATCAGGTCCCAGCTCTCCTGATGTATCTTATCAAAGATTTCTTTTCTGGACTGTTGAATGCTCATTTTTATTTGTATCTGTTCAGATTAATTTTCATCAAGTGCTAAAGGTATGATGTTTCGGGAACCTTTGAAGCCAGGGATGGCTTCAGGAGCTCCAGGGATGGATTTATGCGTTTCCTGAAATATCATACCTTTAGCACGTTTCACCTTAAAAAGTGCTGAACTGTTATTTTTTATTCATCAAGTCCAAGCATACCGCCAGGATTCATAATGTTATTGGGATCAAAATGATTTTTTAAACTTCTCAGCACACCCATTTGTTCTTTACCTAAATGCGGCTCCATCCATGGACCGATCATTCTGCCCACCCCGTGATGATGGCTTAATGATCCGCCAAATTGTTGTATTTTATCAATGATACCCTCTTGAAATTCCTTATACTCATTAATATCTTTGCATTTCATGATATAAATGAAATAGAGATTTGTCCCCTGAGGATAAAAATGTGATGCATGCGTCATACAGACGGTTTGGGGACGGTTTTTTATAAATTCACGTACGCCCTGATGAAGACGATGCAGGTTATCCCACGAAACCCCCGTTTCTAATGTATCAATTACAATTCCATAATCATGTAAGTCCTCTCTCATGTACGGATCTGCATATCGGCCATGACGCCACTTAATTACCGGATAGCCGGTAATATACATAGCACCGTGCTTTTTGCTGATTTTTTTGACTTGCCGCTTGACATGTTTTGAAAATCCTCTTTCACCTTCGGTATGTCCAAGACAAAGACATCGCTGGCCGGACTTATACCCGCGAAACTGAATGAATTTATCAATAATAGTTCCTTCAATTCCATACAATTTCATCGCCACATCCGTTTCTTCAGCATCAGAGATCCTGAAAACAGACGGCATTCCAAATTCTCCCTGACTGATTTCTCTAGAAGCATCAACAGCGGATTCCCAGGTGGGGAAAATAAAGGCAAAATCGAATTGATTTTCTGGTTGATGGTGAAATACTTTCATGGTTAATTCCACCAAAATTCCATAGGTCCCTTCATTGCCTTTCATAATATCATTCAGCTTAGGACCGGTCGCCGTCGCTGGATATTCCAGGGTTTTAATATTACCCACCGGCGTCACATACTCCTGGCTGATTACAATATCATAAGCGTCACCAAAATAGGAAGACTGTTGACCAGACCCCAGAGTGACTACCCAACCCCCGACAGAAGAAAACTCGAAAGACTGTGGGAAGTGTCCACCAGTATAATTTTTCCTGGCATTTAGTAATTTAGAGGCATTATTCAGTGTATTTTCATAATCAGGCCCCATCATACCTGACTGAACACGAACCGTTTTATTCAATTCATTCAGTTCCAGTATCTTGTTCATGTGAGTGTTCATCACCAGAGTAATCCCTCCTTTCACCGGCTTGAACCCCATATTGACTGAAGACCCTCCCCCATAAACATAAATAGGAATTTTTTCTTCATTACACACTGAGACAATTTTTTGAACATCGCATTTATTCCGGGGATGAACCACCAAATCAGCAACCGGTCCATTAATTTTCTCCCGCATGAGAATGGCTTCTTCAACTGTTTTTCCGTTAGCATACCTAACACGCGAATAATCGTCGCTCGTCAAATTCTCACTACCGACAATCTCTTCGATTTTATAAACCTGATCAGCAGTGAGCTCAATGGGCACCTCACAACAGACCGGTTCATGTCCTTCATTGGTTTTAGCTTTAAAATCCTCGTCGGTCAGTTCAAACTCTCCCTTTAACATCATAAAAAGCCGATCATTTGGATGTTTGAAACCCAAAGGATCACCCCATTTGAAAATCGAACGGTAGCTCCCGGATTCAGGCGCCTGATTAGACCAGTCAGGAACAAATAGTTTGGTTGGGGTTGGCATTTTGCTTAACTCCTTATTTAATGGAACAGTTATTAGTTATTAGTAGTCAGCTATCAGTAATCAGTTGTCAGTTAAAAAAAGTAACCTCAAGATAAACAAGAACAGGTTAATAGCATAAAATTTTATCAAACCATTGCTATTATTTTCAGTCTCGTAATTTCATAAGCATTTTTTTTACCGTCTGATAATAGACTTTTTTATCAATTTCCAGCATTTTAAAACGCTCTTCCAGCATGGCATCAATCGCTCCCCGAAGCATTCCCCACCCTGCGCAGATCTCGTAAAGTGATTTATCAGAATCCACTCCTGACTGATTAAATGATCGGTTCAGGATTTTTTCAACCAATTCAATTTTTTGCTGCTGTTGATCTTCAATCGCTTGGTTCAGTTCATTACTTAAATTGGTGTACAGACAGTGATTTTCACATCGTTTATGAACAAAAAAAGCGACGGGGTTTTCCAGGCAGTATTCCATATACGCCTGAATAAGTTTGTCAAATGGATCCCCCTTTTCCTGATCGACTCTAACCAACTGCTCCAAAAAAAAATTTCTTCGCTTCAAGATCAAATGAGCATAAATCTCATTTTTACTCTTAAAATGTTTATAGATCGTTCCCCGACCAATTTCAGCACTTTCTGCAATAGACTCCATTGTCATTTGAGAGGGTTCCATATCCGTCAGAAATTGATATGCAACAGCTAAAATACCCTCTTCCCTGCGTTTGAATTCTCTCGCTTTTCTCTCTTTAACGCCCATGATGATTCAATATAATTTAAAAAATTCTCAGACTTGATCTTTTTACGTGACAAACGTTCACAAAATGAATATAAACCATATTATGACAGACAGTAAATTCTAAATCAAGAGAATCCGGTTGATTCAGAATTTATATTCATGAAAGCTTGGATATATTTGGTTTCATGAATAAAAAAAATCAAACTTTCAGTAGTCAGTTTTAAAGTGACTGAAAACATGTTTGTTTTTACTGAAGACTGATAGCTGATAGCTTCCTAACCTTCATACTGAATGAAATTTTTAAACAGGCCGTAAAAGAGATGACTTGTGTGGAGAGGGTATTTGACCGGTTATCCAGCGAGTATTTAGCCGGAATCATCTTTGCTGTCGTTAACCGAAACCCACCCGATAAAAAGCGGTTTCGGTTAATTTTTATTAAGCCGGAATCCAATCAAGACCCAACTGTCTCAACACCATTAAACCACCGGCAAGAACCAATGTATTAACATAATCAGTTGTATCCAGAAAATTTTGTACTTCGTAGGACCGTGGACCTGCTCCACAGACAATGATTAATTTTTTATCTTTCGGAGCTTCCTGATACCGTTTTCTCATTTGAGGATAAGGGATTGTGATCCACCGATCACCGAATTTTTCGGTAAATGGCCGGCTATCGCTTTCACTTCTCACATCCAATACCATCCAGTCTGGATGCATATCCGGGTTTTCCATCCACTGCACAAACTCAAGCATATCCAGAAAACGTAATCGTCTTTGAGCGATATTATCCGCTATGTTAGCCGCTACATTCAGAATATCCATCGCCGTCGAAAATGGTGGAGCATACGCCAGTTCCAAATTACTAAAATCTTCAATCAAGGCTTTTTTGGTAAGTAACGCTGCCGCTGCATTTATCCGAGCCATCACACCGTCGCCCATGACACCAAACCCCTGAACACCCAATACGCGACGACTATTTTTGTCAAAAATCATCGTAATACTCATTTCTGCCGCAGTTGGAAGAAAATGAGCTCGATCCGATTGAATAGACACCGCTTTTTCTGCCTTAAATCCTTGAGCCCTTGCTGCTTCCAGTGTCAAACCGGTTGTGGCAATACATCGATCGTATGCTTTCATGATAAAAGAACCCACCGAACCATCAAAAGTAGAGGGAATTCCTGCCAGATTATCACCCACCACCCGACCTTCACGATTTGCCAATGATCCTAAAGGGGCAAATGTTTTAGCCCCACTGACCAGACTGGTCATTTCAATACAATCACCTGCTGCATAAATATTTGGATCAGACGTTTGCAATCTATTATTAACGAGAACTCCACCTCTCGGGGAAACCAACAAGCCGGCATCTCTGGCCAGTTCATCCCTGGGTTTGACACCCGTTGCCATTACGACCAATTGAGCTTCGAACTCCCTTTTATTGGTGATTACTTTCGTTATTCGTCCCTCTGCATCTCCTTCCAATCCTGTTACTGTTTCTGAAGTAAACACATTAATATTGTTTTCTCTGAGATGTTGAGCCAACATCTGTGAATAAGTAGGATCAGCAAGACTTGGTAATAATTGGGGCATGAATTCAATAACGGTTGTTTCCAGCCCCCACATATCTTCGAGCCCTTCAGCCATCTCAATTCCAATCGCACCACAACCAATAACAACTGCTTTCTCAACATCCTCAGTCTTCAACCACTCCTGCAGTTGAATAGCGCTACGGAGACTGCCAACAGTAAAAATACCTTTCAGATCCGTACCTGGAATTGCAAGAATATTCGGTTTACTCCCCGTTGCCAGTACAAGTTTGTCATAAGGTACCGTTTCCTGTTTTTTTGAATCGATATTTTCAACCAGGACTGTTTTTTCTTTGACATCAATAGATAGAGCTCTGGTACCGGTTTTCATTTCCAACCCTTTGGCATCAATAAAAAAATCTTCATCCCTGACGACATTAAAACTGGTAGAGCGCAAAGCCTGCTCATCCGAAACCTCTCCTCCGATCAGATATGGAATTCCACAACCGCCATATGAAATTAATGTATCCTGATCAATAAGAGTAACTTGAGAATCCGGTTTTAACCTTTTATAACGACAGGCCGTTTTAGGTCCTGCAGCAACACCACCGATAATTACTATTTTTTCCATAAGGATTTCCTTTTTGT
>Ga0307989_1000450_pt1 | contig 27127 bp, 26 predicted proteins | sample EllFjometagen185_FD_203164 | JGI IMG/M metagenome (GOLD analysis project Ga0307989, IMG submission 203164) | Marine microbial communities from Ellis Fjord, Antarctic Ocean - #185 | ecosystem: Environmental > Aquatic > Marine > Unclassified | place: Southern Ocean | collected 2014-10-08 | reverse complement strand
GTGCTACGCAAGTAGCCTAAATTGTCAATAAATTTTGTATATCGCTTACTAAGCCTTGCTTGGCAACAAGCTAAATCTCGAAAGAGAAAGGTAAAAATAGCATGTAAGAAAGTTGATTGATGGGGAAATTACCTACCCTAGAGGGTCAACGGATATAAAACATATATGGTTAAGCCTTGATTGGTTAAACTCTAGTCAAACAGGGGGATTGGTGACCCAACATCATACGGTAATTAAAATGATGCTTCAAGATATACGAGAATGTGATTCTCCACAGGATCGTAATTGACTATCTTGACCAACCTGAGATGAATGCAGGCTAAGTAGACAAATGGAGGACCTAAGTATGTTGGATCTCATTGAAGTCGTAAATTCGGGATTGCCTAAGTTGACGTTGAAGATTTGGTTCTCTCGTCAATAGGGTAACGCAGCTCTAATAGTACCCAAAGTCTGATCGTAACGGTTTAAGGCAGGCGGTAACCAATCCGTCCTATCCTGCGAGTATAAGTAGTAGGTAACGAAAACGAAAGCTCAAGGGGAGAAGGGGGAAGTAGAGCAGTCTTAACACTAGTAAACAAATGAAAGTAGGATAACAAGATGCTATCTGATAATACAAATAAAGCGTTTACTGGAATTCAAAAATGTTCAGTTAAAGGAGAACATAAGGTTAGAAATCTTTTCCAGATTGCCACGAAAAACATAGATATTTGGCTTACTGGATACACCCAAATCTACTCCAATAAAGGAGCTTTGACCAAAGGTGTAGACGATGAGACAATGGATGGTTTTTCGAAAGATCGTGTTTTAAATCTCATTACTCTTTTAAAACAGGGGAGATACTATCCTAAACCTTCCAGAAGGACTTATATTCCTAAGTCTAATGGCAAGAAAAGACCATTAGGAATGCCCAATGGCACTGATAAGATTGTTCAAACAGTCTGGAAAATCATTCTTGAACAGGTCTATGAACCAGTGTTCAAAGATCAATCACATGGTTTTCGAGCTAACAAATCCTGTCATACAGCCATTGGTAGCATAGAAAGCTGGACTGGAACGAAGTGGTTTATTGAATTCGACATTAAGGGTTTCTTTGACAATATTGATCATGAAATTTTGATCAATATTCTGGAAAAGAAAATTGATGATCCAAGATTTATAAAGGTCATTAGAAGAATGTTGAAAGCAGGCTACCTCGAAGAATGGAAGTATAGCAAAACCTATAGTGGAACACCACAAGGAGGAGTTATATCACCCATTCTGGCTAATATTTATCTGAATGAACTGGATAAATTTATTCTTTCTATGAAGTATAATAGTGGAAAGGTAAGAGCCAAAAATCCAGCGTACTCAACTATTCAAAATAAGAAAAGTTGGCTTAAAAAGAGAATCAATGAAAGCACTGTTGAAAATGAAAGACAGGAACTCATTGAAAAGTACAAACAGCTTGGCATTCTACAAAGGTCAATCTCTTCCAAACACACTCATGACCCAAATTTTAGGCGATTGAGGTATTCACGGTATGCTGATGATTTTTTAATAGGAATCATTGGTTCTAGGAAAGAAGCTCTAGAACTGCAACAAAAGATTGAGATGTTTCTTTTGACCAATCTCAAACTTGAAGTATCTAGAGAAAAAACTGGGATTAAACATGCCAAAGGTGAAGGTACGAGATTCCTAGGTTATGATCTCAAAATTTCCAATAAACAACGACTGAGAAAAAAAACAGTCAAATCTAAGGGAAAAAATAGATCAGGAGCGAATATTATTCAACCCGCCATACCTAGAGACCGAATGGTTAAGTTCTGCAAGGAGAAGAAGTATGGGCATTACGAAAGTAATGAATATACATATAAAGCCGCCTTAATGAACGTCAGTGATCTTGAAATTCTCTTGCAATACAACGCCGAACTTAGAGGAATAGCTAATTATTACTCATTGGCGAAAAAAGGTAGACAGCGGTTAGCAAGACTCTTTTATATAGCTGAATATAGTATGTACAAGAGCTTTGCGAACAAGTACAAAACCAGTCCTACCAAAGTAATCAAGAAAATGAGGAAAGGAAATCGTATTACAGTGACAGCAAATACGAAAAACGGACCAAAAGATTACCATCTTGTCAAAAGCTCTGACTTTTCTGCAACTAAGATATCTAGACTTGCAGATGTGAATGATTTACCCAATCTTTCTCCATATATGAACAGGACTGAGCTTGAAGAAAGAATGAAAGCTCGAAATTGTGAAATTTGTGGAAGAACAGATGGGTACTTTGAAGTCCATCACATAAAAAAGGTCAAAGACATTAAAGAAGGAAAGCAAACATGGGAAAGATATATGATAGCAAGAAACCGTAAGACCCTGGTCTTATGTGTTGAATGTCATGATCTTTTGCATTCAGGCAAACTTCCAGATTGGAGATTTAAGAACAAAGTTAAGAGGGAGAGCGTAGTACATTGAAAGATGTACGCTGCGTTCGGAGGGGGGGTAAGGGTCCTCCTGTTTACAGGAATCACCTACCCTACCCTACGATATTCGCTCCAGCCATAGAAAAACGCGGCCAAGCCCTTATACTTTTACACAACCATCCGTCAGGAAACCCAGAGCCAAGTACACAAGATTTGAAAATAACCAAGAGGTTGATTGAGGTCGGAGAAATTGTTGGTATCACAGTTCTTGACCACATCATAATCGGGTCAGACAACTACTATTCCTTCGCAGATGATGAAAAAATTTAATCGCAAAACCGGTCTTTATGGAGGTAAACAATGGAAAATGAAAATTCAGAAAACGGTAAGTACATCTCTACTAACCCTCTCTTCAGATCTTTGTCGGCTGAGGAAGTAAAAGAATTCAGAGAACATGCAAGAGAAAATTATATTCCTGAGTCGCCCATCAATGATGTTTGGCACCCCGTGTACCGACATGAATGTGATAAAATTTCTGCTGAATCTAAAGCAGATCGAGAAGAATAATGGAGCATCAAAGTATCATCATAAATATCTTGTAACATGGATGAACATTGACTTTCTGCCTTGTTAGCGGTATGATAGAAAATGATTCAGTGATCAAAATAGACCGACCGAAGGTCACCCAATCCTGCCTCTTGTTTCCCCAGGCTATTTCTTAATCTGGCCTTTATTCAACTTAACAACTTCGTTTGAGTAATAAACAGCAGAATTACTGTGCCCATGAGCATAGCAATTTCAAGGCAGGATCATTGCGTCTTCGGTCAGTAGTGTTGGTCACGGATCATTTTCGTAATCCATTTTGCAAACCTTTTAAAGGAGACTTCATGTCAGAAAAAACACAAACACCCGCACCGGCAATTGTCAAAGGTGTTGTAGAGATCCAAGCAAACCTTGTTAATGAGTCAACGGGCTCCCCTAGCAACCAGAATATTCTTCTAATATTGCCCATTGAAAGTAAAAAGCAGACAAAAAATTGTCCAAAGGTCTGGGGCTTTTTGAATGAATTCCCGGATGGTAAGGAATGTCGATACCCGTTCTATGGTGAGCAATCAAAAAAGGACGGCAGAATCATTCTCGACTTCGGTTGTGGGCTCGAAGACAGCGATACCCCCGAAGGCCGCGCAGAGAAGCTCACATCTCCGGCTGGTTACAGATATTTTGTACTCAAATTCAGTGATGAGATCTCTCAGGGTAAATTATTTTCTATCTCAGGCGGGATAGACGAGCGCGATGTATATAAGATTTCCACCGTTACTGAATACAAGTAACCAGATCTGATAACCCGGTGGCAGATATCTGCCACCTTCTTGGAGAACAAAATGAAGCTGATCACACCCGAACTTGAAGCACTGTTCAAGGACTATCCCTTGTACTCCCAGGAGAATGAGGATGATCCGTTAGTCATTGCTAAGTTCTTCGATCCATGCGGTTCGGCCACGTGGTATATGCTCGAATATGATCCAATAGAGAAGATTGCATTCTCATATGTGACCGGCCTTACTGTCGATGAATTGGGTTACACGTCATTAACAGAACTTGAATCTATTGAGAGACCTTTTGGATTGACCATTGAAAGAGATCTCTATTTTACACAATCTAGACTGTCTAAATTCAAAGGAGACAAAAATGGATGATGAACTCAAATTCCTTGAATACCGGCAACACATCAAGGAATGCGTACGCCAGATTCAACTTGAAATGTCGCTTGGAAATATCAGATCTGAGGATTCTCTTTTGCAAAACATTGAACGGGTCTCCCAGTTTATTGGAGCAGTTGACTGCTTCACCTTCTTTCAAAATTCGGCCCCCTACGAGTGGGATGTGATCATTACACCAGAATTAATAAGTGCCCACAAAAATGATCTTTCTGCCGTTGTGTTGGAAGCGGTGAATCATATCGTCACCCAAGACGTTCTTGCAGAGGTACAAAAGACGGATGCAAACCGCTACCTTACAGAGGGTAGGCGAACGAAAAAGATTCGCTGGAAGATTGATGGCGAAAAAAGACCAATTACCCTGCGAGAAATGTGGAAGGCAAGGGCTGCTCTTTATGACAATCTTAGCCCGCATCAACTTGTGAATTACAAAGGGAAGACTTTGGCGATTTTTAAGAGGGACGAGGACACCACCACAGACGAAGTCAGTTATACATTTCTACTTGAACATGATGACCCGGCATTAATTTGGAAGAGTAAACGGCATTTTTCGGAGCCAAATCAATCAGAAAATTCAGTCGAGTATTATGAGGAACAGAAAACAGAAACCTTATTGCATTATGGTTGCCCCTCTGAAGACCTCTGGCTGGTGGAAGTTCAGACCATTGAGCAATTTAATGAGTACTATTCTCAAGGTCATGAATTAGCGGAAGAAATTTACGAAGTCAGTCAATTCCCATTTGTTATTTACCACCATGAAAGCGATAGCATAAATATTCACGCCGGTTTTGGAGACGATCAGGAATTTGATCAAGCCTGCAAGGTCGTTGCTGAATATCTGAAGAAATAATCCCACCGAATTTGACCAAGCCAGTTCCGCAACATTTTAATATCCCGTTTCATTAAAACCGGAATTCGAATTTCATAAATTCATACGCCGGAAACATAATTGCTTTCTTCTTAAAATATCCCAAAACTACAAAGGAATACACGCAATGGATACAAACAAAAGGAATGAAAAATTGCTAGCGGTCCAGCAAGAAGCGACTTCGTTAATTGTTGAGCAGTTGAAGGAATTTGAGAAAACCGGTGAAGTTCCTGTTTGGCTGCAACCATGGGACAAAAAGGGAGGGTTTTCCTGGCCAGTAAATTTAGATGGAAGGCTCTACACAGGAATTAACACCATACATCTATTGGCGTTGCAACAAAAACAAGGGTTTCCCTCATCAACTTGGGGCACCTACAAAGCTTTTTTAGATCACAAGGGGCAGGTCCAGAAAAGGGAAAGGTCGGGAAAGATCTTCTTCTACCGATCCATGGAGATCAAAGAGAAGGATAAAAACGGTAAAGTCAAATCAGATGGTGATGGTAATCCCCAATCAATCACGATCCCGATGCTCAAGTGCTACAGTATTTTCAATATCGGGCAAACAGACTTGAACCCGACACAAACACAGCCACCAACACCATCTCAAAACTTTGAAGGCTTAGCTGACTCCATTAAAAAAGCGGGTATCGATGTTCGCCATGGAAATGACCGAGCATATTATGATCACAGGGGTGACTTTGTGAGAATGCCTAATATTGAACAGTTCGTAGATGAATCCACCTATTGGGCAGTTTTAGCTCATGAAGCAATCCACTGGACGGGCGCCCCGGACAGACTCGGTAGACAAAAAGGAAAAGAGTTTGGGGATAAAGAGTATGCCATTGAAGAGTTGGTTGCGGAGCTGGGATCAGTCATGTTGCTGGCAAAATTTGGAATCAAACCCCAATTTCAGAGTGTGGCCTATCTTAAAAACTGGATTGAGGTTTTAGAGCAAGACCACCGGTTAATTTTCAAGATAGCATCCCAGGCACAAAAAGCTGCGGGAAGAATCACAATCAATTAATTGTTTTTTGAATACGAATACCCGCAAAAGTAAGTCTGCCAAAAATCAACGAAGTCATATCCGCAACTGTTTTCTAGATCCTGATTCATTTTTCACCTAAGTTGAGTTTTCTTATACCCAGGCGCTGTTTTCTAGCGTTTTTTTCAACATTATTTTGAGTAAGATAATTCACCTTATGATACACAAACCCAACCTCTAACCATCACGGAGTACAACTATGCAACTAAATCTCACCCAAAAAAACGGCTATGTAAATCCGGCGCACACTTTGATCAGAGCCTTTTTCAATGGGAAAAACGAATCCACTTTGAGAGCCTACCGGGCCGATCTCGAAAAATTCAGAGAATATATCGGGGTAAAAACTCTCTCCGAGGCAGCAAGAATAATGATAGAAGCTCCGCATGGCCAGGCCAATCTCCTTGCTTTGAATTACAAAACAGAAATGCAGAAACAGGGATTCAAGCCAACTACCATCAACCGAAGATTGTCAGCATTAAGATCCCTGATTCAACTTGCCAATACACTGGGAATGATATCGTGGAAATTGGACGTGAAAAATTTTCAGGTCGAAGCGTATCGGGACACATCAGGCCCGGGTGAAAATAATTTTCAAAAAATGATCATTGCCAATTGGAACCAGCGTAACCAACAAAAAGCATTCCGGGACCATGCCATCTTAAGATTACTTCATGACCTGGGATTGCGCCGGAGCTCGGTCGTCAATCTTGACCTAGCTGATTTGGAAATAGAACAAAAACGACTGTGGGTGACATTGAAGCGGAGATCTCAGAAAAAAACAAAGCATCTTCCTGGTTCGACTTTGAATGCATTATTGGAGTGGATAGAAATCCGGGGATCAGAACCGGGGGCAATGTTCACCAACTTTGACCATGCCGGAAAAGGTGAGCGTTTAACTGGAACAAGTCTCTATCGTTTGGTACGGAGGCTTGGTGAAGAAATTGGTATCAAAACTCGTCCTCATGGTATTCGGCACACTGCAATCACAGAAGCGGTCAAAAAAGCAAAAGAGAATGGAATTGGTCTGGAGGAGGTGGTAGATTTCTCTGACCACAGGGAAATAAAAACTCTATTAATTTATAGAGATAGGGATAGAAATGTCCAAGGGCAAATTTCAGAGCTAATTGCCGGAATTCAATGATACCATAAAATAATAAGGAATTTGACATTGGAATAAATCACAAATTAAACTCAGATTTCACTTTATATTTTTATACCTAAAATTTGGAACCCGTTAATATTAGAAAATAGAATGAGCGATTCCGTTTGGACAGAAAAGGGAGGAACCCTTAGTGACAAATCCGCTCGTAAAGAATTCGAACTTACCCAGGATGAAATTATTGAAGCAATCAACGAGGGCAAACTTCAATACCGACATAACCACATACATGGAAACCCATATCTAAGACTTGTTCGAAGTGAGGTGGAGAAACTTGTTTGTGAAAAATACGGCACGGATTATCTTGATAAGAAAAAAGATAAAAATGAGTTGAAGCTGATTAACAGGGAGTTAAAAAGACTAAAAACGGAGGTAAAGTCCCTCGAGTTGAGAAGAACCGAGCTTATGGAACAAACTGCTGAATATAAATGAATCGTCAACCTGGAAAGAAACAGCTCATTCTAAGTCACCTGTAAAACCGCCAAAACGGGCAGAATCAATACGGAATTGTAACACTATGGGAAGCAACAAAATCGAGAGAAATAGCCCTTGCCCGTGTGGCAGCGGAAAAAAATACAAAAAATGCTGCTATGGAAAAAAACAAACCCACGGTTTTTTACCAGTAAGTTCGGAATCTCAAGTATTTAGAATTTCCGAAGCAGTCCTCAATCTGTCGGAACCGTTAAGAAAAAAATACACAGGTTATAAGCGGACCCATGTTGCAGTCGAATTGGCGATTATAGCTTGGAACCTTTCTCTATTTCCAGACAAGGGTCACGATGAAATTGAAAAAGAGATAATAGCCCTGCTTCCAGAAGGATTTGAAGCCCAAGATATTGTGGCATTGATTGCCGAACTCGATAAAATGATCAATCAAAAAAAGAAGCATTATCCCAACAAGAATGAACTTATTTTGGAACACGATCTATCAATAACGGGTGATCAGATAAAGTTGACTGTCAAGGTGGCTCCAATTGGAAAAGAAAGCCAATGAAGGGATATTCGAAGAAGGTTGGAATCAAAAGGGTTAGCTTTTAATAAAGGATACTCAGAAGAAGTCTTTGCCTTTTTTTTTGCTGTTATTTATCCACCATAGTTCTTAATTCCCTCCCCGCCCGAAACACAGGCAATTTCTTTGGCTGAACCTCAACCTTGGCACCTGTCTTTGGATTTCGCCCGGTGTACCCCTCATAATTCTTCATATGGAATGAACCAAACCCCCTGATCTCAACCCGGTCACCAGTTTTGAGAGAATCTTTAATAGAGCCGAAAAACAGGTTGACCGTCTCCCTGGCTATCTCGGTTTTATCTTTGTTGCTGCTCTCTTCGTCGGTGAAGGTGTTCATCTCTTCCACCAGTTTTTCGATAAGTCCTGATTTCTTCAGTTTCATTATTCTCCTTAATCAATTTTATTTATCAGATAGTTGCCATCTGTGGATTATTGAAACTTGAGCCTATTTTGTCAAAGGAAAAAGAGTAATGCTAGTTCACCAGGCTCGGGAGAGAGACGTGAAAAGAAAACCTTCAAATTCGATTATTGGATCGTGACCGAAACACGTTGGAAATCAAGAATCTAAGTTGCCTTTTCCGATCAATGGTGATTAGATCTTTATTGGATATCATTGAAAAGTAAGATTTTTCCTGATTGATTTTTCACCTGTATCAGCAAGTAGGGACAAATGAATCTGATTTCACCCAATTTCCAGTTTCTCAATGATCTTGATCCCGCTTTGGTTAAGCAAGCCGCAATGGCGGAAAGATATTGCCTGACCGACCCCACTTCTTCTCTTGCTAAACTCAGACTATTCGGGGAATTCTTAGCAAAAAATATCGCTGCCCGAATAGGAATCTATACAAATGAATACTACAAGCAAGAGCAAGTTTTAAAAGAACTTAAATATCAGGGATATCTTGATTATAACCTTGCAGAAATGTTTCATAGTATTCGCAAGGCGGGAAATAAAGCCATTCATGAAGGAATCGGCACGACAAAGGACGCTCTCCAGAATCTCAGGTTTGCCCATCAAATTTCAGTTCATTTTTTTAGGGTTTTTAAGAACCAAGAATTCAAGCCGGGGGCGTTTCAGATCCCGCCTAATCCTGAAGACGCAACAAACGACACCAAAAGCTTGCTGGAAAAAGCCCGTAACCAAATTCTCCAGCTTCAAGGAAAAGTAAAAGATGTTGAAAATCTAACTGAAGAAGAAAAGACCAGACGGGAGATTGCTGAGAAAGCCTCACTTAAAGCTTGGAATGAGTTAGATACAGCATTGGACTTGGCTCAACAAACAGAAGAACAAGCCAAGCAGGAAGTTGCCCTTTACGAAGAAGAATTAAAGCGAATCCAATGCAAAAGTGTTGATCAACCCGAAAAAGAAGTTCAAAAAACAATCGCTGTTTCCAAGGAAGCTGCCAGCCAAATCGAACTAACCGAAGCCGATACCCGCAAGCTGATCGATCAACAACTTTCTGATTCAGGTTGGGAAGTCAATACCGAAGAAATAAGATTTTCAAAGGGAGTTCGACCGGAAAAAGGGAAAAACAAAGCTATAGCCGAATGGCCCACAAAAAGTGGTCCCGCCGATTATGTTCTTTTTGTCGGACTGAAAGCAATCGCTGTGGTGGAAGCCAAAAAACAAACCATCGATGTCTCCGCTGCAATCGACCAATCAAAAAGGTATAGCCGGGATTTTAAAACGCATGATTCCTGTGAACTCAGTGGTGGTCCCTGGGGCGAATACTCCATCCCATTTGTCTTCTCTACCAATGGGAGACCTTTCCTCAGACAAATGGAAACTCAAAGCGGGATCTGGTTCTGTGACTTAAGGAGGCCTCAAAATTTACGAAGACCACTGGAATCTTGGTATACTCCTGCGGGACTCACCGACCTCAGCAAAATCAATGTTGATGAAGCAGAAAAGAAACTGGATGAAATGTCCTTCGCTTTCGATTTCCCCATTCGGTACTACCAGAAAAACGCTATAGTCGCTGTCGAGAACATAATTAAAAAGGAAAAGCAACAAGCCCTTTTGGCGATGGCGACCGGAACAGGTAAAACCAAAACCTGTATTGCTTTAATTTATAGACTACTAAAAGCCCAGAGGTTCAAACGAATTCTATTCCTGGTTGATCGATCTGCATTAGGAGAACAAGCGGCAAATGCGTTCAAGGATACTGAAATCACGGGACTCCAGAAGTTCGCTGATATTTTCGCCATCAAGGAACTTAAGGATAAGACCCCTGATCGGGAAACCAGTGTTCAAATCTCAACGATTCAAGGAATGGTTCATCGGATTCTGTATGCTGACAACGAGTCGGAGAAACCAAAAGCAGATCAATATGATTGTATTGTTGTTGACGAATGCCATAGGGGATACTTGCTTGACAGGGAAATGAGTGATGATGAACTTCAATTTAGAAGTTTTCAGGACTATGTTTCCAAGTACCGACGAGTCCTTGATTACTTTGATGCTGTTAAAGTTGGGTTAACAGCCACTCCAGCGTTGCATACCAGTGAGATCTTCGGTGATCCGGTTTTTAATTATAGTTACCGGGAAGCGGTACTGGATAACTACCTGGTTGATCATGAGCCTCCTTACTTAATCAAAACTGAGTTATCGGAAGAAGGAATCCACTGGAAGAAAGGTGATGATCTAAAAATATACGATCCTAACACGGGTCAAATAAGTCTCCATAAAACACCTGACGAACTGGATTTCGAAGTCTCTGGATTTAATAAAAAAGTCATTACCCCTAATTTCAATAAAGTTGTCTGCGAATATTTGGCAAAGGAAATCGACCCGAGTCTGGATGAAAAGACCCTGATTTTCTGTGCCAATGATCGACATGCGGACTTAGTCGTCGAACTTCTTAAAAAGGCATTCCAAGAGCAATACGGAGAAGTAGAGGATGACGCTGTTATAAAGATCACGGGCGCTAGTGATAAGCCTTTACAACTTATTCGTAGATACAGAAACGAAAGACTCCCAAGTGTTGCTGTTACGGTCGATTTGTTAACAACGGGTATAGATGTTCCACCAATTTGTAACTTGGTATTCATCAGGAGAGTGAATAGCCGGATACTTTATGAGCAAATGTTAGGGAGAGCGACAAGGAAATGCGATGAGATCGATAAAGAGGTCTTCCGTATTTATGATGCTGTGAATATTTACGAAAGCATGGGTGATTATTCGGATATGAAACCGGTTGTTAATGATCCGAGAATTACCTTTAAACAGTTGGAACAAGAAATTAAGGAAGTTGATAGCGAATCCATGAAGCATTTGGCTAAGGATCAATTTATTGCCAAGCTTCAGAGGAAGAAAAGACACCTGGATGAAAATCAGACTCGGAATTTCGAAACCAAAGCCGGACTAAATCCTGATGATTTTATCAAACACATATCCTCACTACCGATTCAGGAAGTGGCTGACTGGTTTATTAAGAATCCCAATTTGGGTGAAATCCTAGACCAAAAACGGGAAGCCAAGAGGTTTGCGGTTCCAATATCGGATAACGTAGATCGTGTTAGAGAAATCAAACGGGGATATGGTGATGGAGAGGCAGAAAAGCCCGAAGATTATATCGAGGGTTTTCAAAAGTTTATATCCGAAAACACAAATAAGATTGCTGCCCTTAAATTAATTGTTCAAAGACCAAGGGAGCTTACCAGAAAACAACTCAAGGAACTTCAGTTACAGCTTGAAGAAATCGGGTATCGGGAGCAAGATTTAAAAACCGCATACAAAGCAACTACCAATGTTGAAATTGCTGCTGGAATCATCGGTTTTATCAGGCAAGCTGCCTTGGGAGACGCACTAATCCCGTGGGAGCAACGAGTGGACGAAGCAGTACAGAAGTTTTTATCCACTAGTGATTGGACCAAACCACAACAAAGCTGGTTGAAAAAGATTGCCGCCCAAATGAAAAAGGAAATTGTTGTCGATAAAAACAGTATGAACACTGCCCAGTTTCGAGAGGCTGGTGGATTCAATCGAATCAACAGGGTCTTTGAGGGAAAATTGGAACAGATTTTAAAAGATTTTAATGAATCAGTCTGGGAAAAGCAGGCTTAAATACAGGCACGCAAGGAGCAAGCATTGACAGTAACATATGATATTGTAGCGAAACTATGGAATTTTTGTAACATGCTGAAGGATGATGGAGTGACATACCATCAATACGTAACGGAATTGACTTACCTACTCTTCTTGAAAATGGCGGAAGAGACCGAACAGGAAGGCAAACTCCCCGATGGTTACAGGTGGAAGGACTTGGTTGAAAAACCCGCTCCTGATCGCTTGGAACACTACAAATTCATGTTGATTCACTTGGGTAGTCATGGAAACAGACAAGTTCAAGAGATCTACGCTAATGCTTCTTCCTTCATTAAAAAGCCAACAACATTGAGTTCCCTCGTCACTAATATTGATGAGCTGGATTGGTATTCTGCTAAAGAAGAAGGCTTGGGCGATCTCTATGAAGGTTTGCTCCAGAAAAATGCAAATGAAAAGAAGTCCGGTGCTGGCCAGTACTTTACCCCAAGAGTGCTGATCAATGCCATGGTAGAATTAATGCAACCCCAAATTGGTGAGGTAATTCAAGATCCAGCAGCAGGAACCGGTGGCTTCCTGATCGCTGCCAATCATTATCTCAGGGAACATAAAGACGTTTTTTCCCTATCCGAGGAAGAGTTCAACACATACAAAAACAAAACCTTTTTCGGTATGGAGCATGTCCAAGATACTCACCGTTTGGCCATGATGAACATGATGCTCCACGGTTTGGATAGTGATGCCCCAGGCTCTGGTATGATCTATGGTGATACGCTTTCACCTCAAGGTCAAACACTTCCGAAATCTGATCTAATATTAACAAATCCTCCTTTCGGTTCAAAAAAGGGTGGTGGTCTACCAACAAGGGATGACTTTACCTATCCAACCAGCAATAAACAGTTGGCTTTTCTCCAGCATATTTATCGAGGATTGAAACCCGGTGGTCGGGCAGCGGTTGTTCTTCCTGACAATGTTTTATTTGAAAGCAACACCGGAAAAGATATACGAAAAGACTTGATGGAAAAATGTGATCTACACACTATCTTAAGACTTCCAACTGGAATTTTCTATGCCCAGGGAGTGAAAACTAATGTGTTGTTCTTTACCCGTGGTAAAAAGGATACTAGAAATACCAAAGAAGTTTGGGTGTTTGATTTGAGAACAAACATGCCCAGTTTTGGGAAGACTACCCCATTGACTAAAGACCACTTCACAGAATTTGTTCAAGCCTATGGTAAAGATCCTCACGGTAAAGCTGATAGAAAAGACTTGGGAGAAGAAGGTAGATTCCGTAAGTTCACGAGAAAATATATTGAGGGAAGGGACGAATCCCTCGATATTTCATGGTTGAAAGACGATTCCTTAGAAGATGCCGCAAACCTTCCTGAACCGGATTTCTTGGCCAGGGAAGCTATGGTTGAACTTGAAGGAGCAGTTGGGGATTTGAATGATATTTTAGTTGAGTTGGGTGTTGAGGAGGTTGAGTGATGGTTAGAGAGTTGCCAAGAGGATGGACTCTTTCAACAATCGGTGAAATTGTTAAATTCAATCCAAAGAACACAGTTGAAGATAATACCGATGCCGGTTTTATTCCCATGAGTCATGTTCCCATAAAGTATGGTGAACCGGTAAAAGTGGAACAAAAAAAATGGGGGAATATTAAAAAAGGATATACTCATTTTCAGAATGATGATGTCATCCTTGCAAAGATTACTCCGTGTTTTGAAAACGGTAAAGCAGCAATTATTGAGGGTTTACCTAGTGGGATTGGATCAGGAAGCACTGAATTTTTTGTTTTCCGAGCCATTGATAAATTGTATCATCCAAAACTACTACTGGCGTTTGTAAAACAGTTGGGCTTTCTAAAAAATGGGGCTGCTGTCATGACTGGCTCAGTTGGGCATAGACGAGTACCTAAAAATTATGTTCTCGAACACCCGATACCGGTTCCCCCTTTCCCTGAACAAAAACAAATTGTCGATAAACTGGATTGCCTTCTCGCCAAAGTTGATGCCTGCAAAGCCCGTTTGGAGAAAGTCCCCGAAATCATCAAACGCTTCCGCCAATCGGTTTTGGCTGATGCTACATCGGGGAGGTTGACTGAGGATTGGCGAGAGAAAAATTCAGAAACTGAAAACTCAAATGAACTTCTCAAAAGGATTTCGGAAAAGCGAAATTCATGGATAAAGGCTGTAACAAAGCAGGATAATAAAGAGGCGAAAAGAGCTTCGGCAAAATTAAAAAAGCATTCCCCAAAATATCCAACTAATAAATTGCCAAATTCTTGGAAATGGGCGTCTCTACTTGAAGCAAGCTGTTTGGTAGTCGACTGCCATAACAAAACAGCACCGTACACAGATGATGGAATACCGCTTGTCCGAACTTCAAATATTAGAGACGGAAAAATGGTCCTAGATAAGATGAAGTACATCAATGAAGATACCTATGAATATTGGTCAAGGCGTTGCCCACCTGAAAAAGGCGATTTATTTTTCACTCGGGAAGCTCCAATGGGGGAAGCCATGATTGTTCCTAAAGGACAAAAACTTTGTATGGGACAAAGAATGATGTTGCTTCGCCCCTTTAGTGACCTTCTTGATAATAACTACCTTTTATATTGTTTACTTGATCCTAATTTTAAATCAAGAATGCTGGAAAATGCCATCGGTACTGGAGTTAAACATTTAAGGGTAGGTGATGTTGAAAATCTATGTATTCCAATTGCTCCGTATCATGAACAGATGGAAATTGTTAAACGAGTGGAATCCTTTTTCTCCATAGCTGACCAAATGGAAGAGAAACTGAAAAGAGCCCAGAATGGGGTTGATAAACTGACTACCTCGATTTTAGCCAAAGCATTCCGGGGTGAGTTGGTTCTCCACGATCCGAGTGATGAAACGGCAGAGAAGTTGCTGGAGCATAACTATACTGACAAGAAATCACTGTGATCAAACTTTAATGTTAACTTAAACCAAATATGGAGGTTGATTTGGGTTTATTAATGAAAACTGAAAGGACTTATAAGGGAAAAGAATATATTGTTGAGATCTACAAGGAAAATGATCTTTATGTTCTTGTTCTAACGAAACCTAATGATTCCAGTTATAAGCGAGAATTAAGAGCTGACAGTTTTATACTTCTTCAAATTTATAAAAAAACAGGACTTAATCCTATTCGGTTTCTCCTTGAGGAGGCTATGAACGAAATGGAAGTGGAAGAAAAAAGTGAGAACTTCAATAAATGGATTGAAGAATTGAAATTGAACACATAGATAAACCAATCGGTGATGACCGCAAGTAATACATTTGTTCAGAATAGAAATCCGTTAATCCTATAACGATTGAGAATATAATATGAAAATCTGGGAAATCGATAAACTCCAACTGTTTTTGGTTTTTTTTATTCCGGGTTTTATATCAATAAAGATTTATGATTTATTAGTCCCTGGAGAGTTGAGAGATTTTTCAAAATCTATTTTCGAAGCAGTAGCCTATAGTGCAATCAACTTTGCATTACTCTCTTGGATATTGATTGTTATTCAACATTATGATCTTTATAATACCCATATAGTCTGGTTTTATATATTACAAGTTTTCGTCATGTTTATTGGTCCGATAATCTGGCCAATCGTTTTTATTAGAGCATCAGATTGGAAACCTATTGCCAAAAGGATTATTCATCCAATCCAAAAACCATGGGACTGGGTTTTTTTAAAACGGAAATCACGCTGGGTAATTATTCATTTAACTAACGGAAATGCAATCGGCGGTAAATATGCATCAAAATCTTTTTCTTCATCTTTCCCTGCCGAAGAACAAATTTTTTTAGAAGAGGTCTGGAAGCTTGACTCAAATGGGGTATTTATCAAGCCTATAAAAAGATCAGCGGGTATAATCGTTCTTGGAAAAGAAATTTCAAGTATCGAATTTTTTAAATAAGAGAAGGAGCACATATGTCCGAAAAAGAAAAAAAAGATGGTTATCAAATCATCGAAGAAGGTTATCAGCCAACAAAAAAGGGATTTAAACCAATTGAAGATACTCTCGATCCTTCAAACCCTCCAAGTGGAGGTTCCGGAGTACTCACTTCAAATTCCAATGGTACTGGAAGTAAGCCTGATTCCTCTGGATCTTCAGAGCAAGAATCTTCAGATTAAAGAATCCTGAAAGTGATTTCAAATTCAATCCTCTGCACAGCCTCGTCCATCAGAACCTTTGGCTGATACCTCTTCCCGTATCGGCCAAAGCTCATGGTATCCCCGCTACTATGACCTAATAACTCTGCAATTAAGGATTCAGTAATGCCCTGCTGTTTCTACTTTATCGATAATCAAAAGCGGAAACCCTGGAAAGTTTCGACCGGAAATCAAGTAATGGTTAATCGTGAAATCGGAAACAACTTTCTTAAAGCGGAAAACGCCTTTAATTTAAGGAGTTTCCTTGAATAGGTCAAGGCAGGTTTTGATAACGAAAATACTTATGAGGGATGGTATGAAGAGCAGTATGAAAAAGATTTTCATACTGTCTGAACTTCCTGAAATGCGCTGTAAAGCCTTTAAATTTGTGGAGCCGACAACCGGAGTCGAACCGGTCACCTGCACATTACGAATGTGCTGCTCTACCAGATGAGCTATGTCGGCTCTGCAGAGGGTCTAGCGGAGTTTTTTGAGGGATGATTTGCCAGTGGACTGGCCAATGGCGTCTTCCATCACATGTCTGAGTTCCATAACCTTTGCAGTGTAAAAACGGTCTGGAATCTTCTGTTGAATTTTTGCCAGGGTCTTTGCAGCTTCATCCTTGGTTTCGTAAAATCCAACACGGGTCCGATAAAGATACCCGGCCTCTTCATCTTTTTTCTGCGAGATATATGAATAGTCTACCAGGGAGGTCAGCGTTTTCAGGTCATTAATGGCTTCCTTACGGCTGGTGTTATCTGTCAGCTGTATAATCCACGGCTTATTACGCTGAATACCAAAATCGATCAGCTCACCGTTCAGCTCGCTGTAACTCGGCAGCACTGCCCAATAATCCGCTGGAAAAATATTCTTTTCGTCGTACTGCTCAATAATATCTTCCCCGACACTCAGCGCATCTCTTTCCGTTTCGAAAAAGCCGACGCGAATGCGGTAGAAATATTGCGCTTCTTTCAAGTTCGGTCTTTTGATTTTTTCTCGGGTGCGATAGAGGTAAGCATGATACCCGTCCTTTATGAGGAACTTGACGATATCGACGCCCCTATCCAATTGATCTGTATTCAGTGATAGCAGCTGCACCGCATAGCGCTTCTTGCGGGTCCTGTCAAAACTGGTTGTTGTTTTTGAAGACTCCTCCGGTTTGAAAACCAATCGTTTCCCTGCATCGACAATCACCTTCCATTGCCCTGTCTCTTCGGAGAAGATGGTGTAATTGATCTTATTTTTATTCTGGATCAGAATTGTTTTCCACTTCCAGGGATCACCGGCGAACTCTTTTTTCTTGGCGATTTTCCAGAGGTTGTCTCCCTCTTCGACGATGTAGGACTTTTCACCTTCGTCATCATCCAGGTACGCAGCCAGCTTTGGCGTTATTTCACTATCTTCAGTTATGCCCGGCGTTTCAACCGGTGTCCCGTCATCAATAGATTCGGTGTCCTTTTCAGTCTCCAGCACAGGCTGAACCTCCAAAGTCACCCCTTCAGCCTTGTCGTCAGTTGCCTGCACAACTAGCTGTTCTTGCGGCGCGGGTGTTTCAGCTACCTCTTCATCGCTGGCCAGTTCGAAAATTAAAACGATAATCAGAACGACCAAAATAACTATCGGGATCCCCCAGATAGCTAACGATTTTTTTGTTTGTTCAGTAGTATTTTCCATGACTTATTTTTTGTATCAACTCCAAATCAATTTAAGCGGAAGTGAATGATGATGTTGACATATTAATGAATATTCTTGAATTATCTTGCTCTTTTCGGTTTATGTCAATGCCTAATCCCCGTCAAGCCGTTTCATAGCTGCACATCCATCAGGCCGATCGGGCTTTTTGACGCGGCATTGAGCTTGAATAGCTTGTCATCCCTCAAATTCCCAGCGTTCATGTGTTGTACAGCGGCATAGCCAATCATGGCAGCATTGTCTGTGCAGTTTCCTGTTTCAGGAAAGAAAAAACGGACACCCCTTTTTTCACCCAGACGTTTCAGGCTGGCTCTAATACCTGTATTAGAAGCAACACCACCGGTCACAGCCATCTGATTCAGCTTTGTTTTCTTCAGTGCCTCATCCATTCGCCTTGTTATGATGATGGTCATAATTTTCTGAAAACTGGCTGCAATATCAGCTATCTTCTGTTTGCGGTCCTCATCAGAGATTGTCAGATACTCTTCGAAAGAGATCAATCGTTGCTTTTCGACAAAAACGCCCTTTCGGATGGCCTCATTCCGGACAGCGGTTTTGAGTCCGGAAAAACTGAAATTCAGAGTCTTTTTCCCTTTCAACGGGACCGGAAACATTATGGTCGGCTCGGGGCAGCAGGCTGCCAGTTGCTCAATTATCGGACCACCCGGATATTGGAATCCCAGCATCTTTGCCACTTTATCGTAAGCCTCCCCCGCAGCATCATCCAAGGTCTTCCCCAGCAACTGATACTCTCCGAGTTTCTTTGCATGGATAAGGTGGGTGTGCCCACCAGATGCAATCAGGGCCAGGTAGGGGAAATGGATCTCCTTGTTATCCAGAAATGGTGCCAGCAGATGTCCTTCAAGATGATCAACAGGCATTATCGGAATATCAAGCATCCAGGCTAGTGTTTTTGCGTAGTTAACCCCGACCAGCAGCGATCCTATCAGCCCCGGCGCATACGTTACCGCAATAGCCCTTAGATCCTTCAAATCAAGACCGTGGCTCTCCATAACCGTCCTTAAAAGTAAAGGCAGGGTTGTCAAGTGTTTCCGACTAGCGAGTTCCGGCACAATACCGCCATATTTCTTGTGCAGCTCTGTCTGGCTGGAAATCTGACTGAAAATTACCTTTCCGTCAGGATCTAATAACGCAACAGCAGAATCGTCACAGGATGTTTCAATTGCTAATATCATCTGATCTATTAAGGATTAGTTCTTCTAGACTCAAAAGGACACCTTTCGATAGTGTATCCAATTAGGGATCGTTAAAAAATAACATCATAAAATCTGTTTGCAAAAGTCCCAAAAGCACTGGACATTTTTCAGACAGAATATGAACTAATTTTCTAGCCAACTCTTAGTGTAGCGCACGCTGTCAACTCAAGTCCATATTTGTTCCGATTCTATTGATATCAATCCGGTTTTCAAAGTAAAGGAATCTTGCCCAGAAGATATGGTTTTCTTTTTTTGCTAAAAGAAAATCAAATAGTATTGATGATGAATTGGCTGATTTGTTCGTCGACAGCCCGCCAGTTAGGGAAAAGGTGCTCCTGGTCCTTGAAGTGCCCGGTATGTGAGTATCGTCGGCCATTCACCGTTTTTGAACCCAGTTGTCGATGCAACAGTTCGTGATAAGCGAGGTAGCTGATGATTTCTGCCGGTGCATCCATGGAATCGAAAATCAGGGAGAAGGCAATCTCGTCCATCTTATAAGAGTAGTGAGCCAATTTCCTGGTTGAAAATCGCTTTAGCCAAACTACCCCGGGTAAGCTATCCATTTCCGGGAACCAGATTTTCTGAACTTTGACCACCACATCGTCCAGGTCTTGATAGATACCCCTGCCAGCCTGCGGCTTATCAAGTCTATCAACTCGCCTCTGATTCGTTCCATTGGAATAGTCAAGGTTTAGTATATTGACCTCCCGCAGAAACTTCCAGGCAAAACGATCGGAATAGGAGAGGTGTATTGGATCGACCAAGGGGGAAATCCTTGACAGAAAGTCCTGGTGTTCTTTGTGAAAATTGAGGAGAACCTCAAGCGGAGCGCGCTTCAATAGCTTTTTTCTGAGCTGAAACGCGCAGGAGTGAAGAGAAACAGGTATTTTTCTTTGCTGCATGCAGAACGAAATGTCTGTAATTTTTATAAATTCAATCTAGTACTATCGATAATACACAAAAATTTCACCCTTCTTATTCGATGTGAAAATGTAGAGAACTTCATCATTGATCCCCTTCTCATACTGTTTATGGAATTCCGGGGACAGTATGTTATTTTCGTTATGAAACTCAGATGGGTTCTTTTTGTCAGCAAAAGTTCGTACAGAGAATTTCTCCATCCCTCCCTTTGAGTCCCGGACGATGTCAACAATTTCAAGTTTGGAGATAGCGCCATCACGTCGCTTGGTTTCAACCATCAACCCTTTATATATGATGCTGTTTTTTACATTCTTATTCTTAACAGAAAATGATTGTTTCTTAAACGCGTCAGATGACATCAGGATGATCTCCTTTCCACCTTTTGCCCAAAGAACTTCGTAGCCAGCCTGTTTCCAAGTAAATTCAAGCCGGTCTCCTTTTTTTCGCAGATTAAACGGGATACTCTGGATTCGCACAATTGGAAACTTCCCCGTTTTATGAATTCTTTCATATTCGATCTTCAATGATGCTTTTCCTTTTCTGATCGTCTGATAGCTCCCTGGAACCATGGTTACTTTTTTCGGGGAAACATAGGTAACATTACGTGCTTCATTCCCGAGGTTTGCCGGGGCTAATTTTGCAGTCTGTGAAGCTTTTTTCTGTGCATAACCAGCCGGAACGCCAAGCATGAGTATCAGAAATATGGCCAGTATGACTCTTTTCATTTTTTTCTCCTCCGATTTGGATTAAACTTGCTTTTCCCAATAATCATTAAGGATTTTTCCTTTTTCGGTCAATGTCAGATCTGTTCCACGACTATTAATCAATCCCTCTTTAAACTCAACCTCCTTTAAAACCCGGTCAAAAGGGAGGGATGAGTATTTTTGACGAAGAGGTTCTGATGCAAGCCCCTGGGCAACCGATCTTAATAGATCGCTTTCAAGTTGGACAAAATCACTCTCCTGCTTTTTCAGTCCCTTGAGCAGGAACAGGTGCAAATGGTTCCCTAATTCAGCCAGAGCAGTTGCAATCTCCGGTTCACCACGCATGTAAAGAGCTGATTTATCTTCGGTTCCAGAGTTTCGGACAAAAACAGCACCTGCTGTTTTTTCACCTTCTGAAATCCTGAAATAAATCAAAGTGGTCTCTTCTGCAAAACGAATTTGCTCGGACCGATAAGATTCAGGCAGATGCTTATCAATAGACTGTTGAACGACTTCTTCCAGTTTTTCCCTGAAGCCAGATCCTGGCAGCAGGTTATTCTTGTTAACATAGTAGGTATACAGTGTTGTTTTGATACCTGCAGGGAAAGGTTCCGCCAGGTAATTGATTCGTTCTATTGCACCTTTGTTGTTAACTGCCTGCTGAATAGCCACCAATGCATTTAGGCCGGATTTTATGCCATTTCCCGCAAAACAGCGAACGGTTTTATCCCCGACCTCGATATATCCAGGCAAAATGCTGTGTCCGGACTCTTCTATCCCAACCTGGTATCGATAATCGGGATGGCTGTTTTCGGCAATCCCTGCTTTAAGATACATCTTCCAGGCAGTTGAGATCTCGATGCCTGATAGATCCTCGCCACTCTCTTCAGCGGCCAGCAGTTCTCTCAATCTGTCTGCTTCCGGCTGCCCTTTTTGGATCTGAGCGCGAATCATGTCCAATACGGCCTTTTTCAATATCCATTTATCACCAACGCCGGTAATTACCGCCTTGAATCCTTCTTCTTCAGCCGTGATCGCTGTTTTCAGGTCGCTTTCAACAGTGTTGATAAACCAGTCTTTATCTTCAACAGGGTCATCCTGGAACTTGATATGCCGCGCCAGGTGGATCCCCAACTGATCTCCAGAGGATATGATCACTCGATCCCCTCCTGGATCATAGTCCAATCGGAAGCAGCGATCACCATCTCCATCAAACACCAATCCGCTCAAACTCAGATCGCCCGTCTGGATTTTATTGTTGGAGTGGCCTGTTTTGATCAGGGTCTGCAGTGTTTCATATGAATGAAATCGCCCCTCTTGATTCGTAATTTCTGTTGCCTGTATAAACTCCTGCCCTTCAAGATCAGCCACGCCACATGATTCGTTGATACCGCCTTCCATATTGGTATAAATAATGTCATGAAACTGATACTGCCCAAAAATCTCCTCCACAACAGTCGAAACGGCACCCTTCGATGCATCAATGACAAGTATCTGATCCTTGAAGGTTTCATTATTGACCCAGCTGTTTCGGGGGTCAGTCTGATATTGAATATAAAAATCGCGTGCGGACACTGCTTGATCTTCAAAATCGCCAACTTCTGGAAGTTCCGTCAGGCTCAACTCCTGCTGCTCAAAAATCTTGCCACTCAATAGCGCATCATCAGCCGGTAAAAATTTCAAGGCTGTCCATCCGTTAAAAAGTTTGATGCCGTTCTGATCCGACGGGTTGTGAGATGCTGTCAGTACAACACTGCCTGCTGCTTCTATTGACAACATATAGAGCGGTATCGCCGGCGTCGGCAGAATACCCACAGCAACCACTTTCAGTCCGGCTTTGCGGATACCGGAAATAGCGGCCTTATTAAAGATCCCTTCCCTGTCCCTGGGATCCCAACCTATCACAATGGTGTCACCTTCCTGGACATCTCCGATTTCCTGTAACAGGCTTGCATAAGCAAATGTATAGTGCTCAAAAAAGGATGGGGTTAAAAATCCTGACTCCAGAAAGGTTAAAAGCGCATTTTGGCTGAAGGTTTGAGGTTGCTCATTTGAGATTCGTCCCCTGATGCCGTCTGTGCCCTGGAGAATGGTTTCAGATTCCATTAAATTGAATTGAGTTGTTGATGTGATGCCGCATTTTCTAAGGGTTTACCCTTCCTGTGTAGTTGATCAGCAGCATACGCTATTTTTCTGTTGTTTTCAATGCCGAAACCCGCAAATACTGAAATGCAGCACCCCTGTCATTTACTTGTGAAAAGAAAAGTGATAATGATGAACGACAAAAAACAAATATAAATATTCGATCTATACCCCGTCAGGGGGATGAAATGAATAAATACAAATCAGATTTATCTTCAGACACGTCCGGACAGGAAACAGACAGAGTATTATATGAGAAAAATCTCCTTAACAGGCATAAAGCCCACAGGCAAACCTCACATCGGAAACTATCTCGGCGCAATTAAGCCCGCGTTGGAACTGACAAAAACACATGAAGCCCGATATTTCATCGCTGACTATCATGCCCTGACCTCCGTCAGGGATAAGAAACTGATGAAGGAACAGATTTACGGGCTCGCTGCAACCTGGCTGGCTTCTGGTCTTGATCCTGAAAAGGTTATTTTTTATCGCCAGTCAGACATCCCCGAAGTGTTTGAATTAACGTGGGTATTGTCATGTATGACCCCGAAAGGACTGCTGAACCGCGCCCACGCGTATAAAGCATCTGTCGACGCAAATACCGAGTCCGGCATTGATCCGGACAGAGGAATTGACTGTGGTCTGTATAATTACCCGATTTTGATGGCAGCTGATATTCTAGCCTTCAGTTGTCATGTGGTACCGGTGGGACAGGATCAGAAACAGCACTTGGAAATTACACGGGATATAGCCCAGTCTTTTAATCAGACCTTCGGCAAGGTTCTGACACTGCCCGAACCGATGATCCAGGAAGAGGTCAAGACCATTCCGGGTATTGATGGCCGTAAAATGAGTAAAAGTTATAAGAATGAGATCCCCCTTTACGCTTCTTCTAAGCAGTTGAAAAAAAGAATTAACCAGATTGTAACTGACTCCAGAGAGGTCAGCGAACCAAAAGATCCTGAAAACTGCAATCTGTTTTCCATCTACAGCTACTTTGCAGGCACTGCGGCTGTTGAGGAAAAACGTAAGCGATACCTGGCCGGCGGATTGGGCTACGGTGAAATGAAATCCGAGCTTTTCGAACTGATTGATACGTTTGTGACGGAAGGACGAGCCCGATATGACGAATTGATGGACAATAGAGAGCAGATTGATCAGATTCTGGCAGATGGCGCCCTAAAGGCCAGGGCCATTGCAACACCGTTACTCGCCAGGGTTCGTGAAGCTATCGGCATGCAATAAACAACCATAACACAGGAGATTACTGGGATGAGAGACCTGGACAAACCAAAAAGTCGACGTATCCGTGGAGCAGAGTTGGTAGTCACTGGTGGTATTACGCTATTTCTTTCAAGTTTTTTCACAACATTGGGTCCCATCGCTCTTTGCGCGTATGGTGTCTATCGATTGTTTCTGCGAAAAAGCTATAAGGATGGCATCATCAGCCTGGCTGTAGGTGTCCTGCTAATGTTTCTTCTGAACGGTCCACTCAATTTTATCCCTTATATATTATATGGTGCAGGAGGGTTTCTCCTGGCACTGGGTGCCGTGTTCATGGTTCTCCCCGGCAAAAAAACGGAGGAGGTCGAAAGCTGAACTACCAACGGGTTTTAATAGGGTTAATTACATGATATCAAATATAACAGACGCCTTTACGGAAGCGCAGCAGGTTCTTTCCCGATTCATGAGCGATGCCGAAAACATCGAAAAGGTCCGCCTGTTTTCAGAGAAACTGTCCGATACCCTCATCAATGGGCATAAAGCCATCAGTTGCGGTAACGGCGGAAGTATGTGTGATGCCATGCATTTCGCAGAAGAGTTGACCGGACGTTTCAGAGATGATCGAATCGCCCTTCCGGCCATTGCCATTTCTGATCCTTCCCATATAACCTGTACAGGTAATGACTATGGTTTCGACTCGATTTTCTCACGCTATATAGAGGCCGTCGGTCAAACAAACGACCTGTTGCTGGGTATTTCCACATCCGGGAACTCACCAAATATTATCAAGGCTGTTAATGCAGCAAAGGAAAAGGGTATGTTCTCAGTTGGTTTGCTCGGTAAGGATGGGGGAAAGATCAAAGATATGGTTGATCTGCCGATTATTGTACCTGCCCAAACCAGCGATCGCATCCAGGAGATTCACATTAAAATAATTCATATCGTCATTGAAATAACAGAAAAAATTCTGTTTTCCTGATCTTCACTTGCCCGAAATCTCTTCCGTTTTAAATAGTTGTCATGCACTTCTATGCGCACGGCCGCCTTACACGTCTTGCTTTAAGCTGTAACGACTGAAAAACCATCGACTTTTTGCTTCAATTAAGTGAAGATGGAATTTTATCAAAAAAGTTTGCCCAACCCCGTTCGCCATAACAAATCCATGATTCTGATTCTTGATTTCGGTTCCCAATATACCCAGTTAATCGCCAGACGCATCCGGGAACAAAACGTCTATTGTGAGATACAGCCCTGTAACATCGATCTTTCCGTTATCAAATCATTCGAGGCAGAGGGAATTATTCTGTCTGGAGGCCCAAGCTCGGTTCTGGGAGAATATTCACCAACCATCGATAAACAGATTTTAGAGTGGGGGATTCCCATTCTGGGCATCTGCTACGGCCAGCAGCTGATTGCCACTCTGCTGGGAGGAACCGTCCAGAACTCTGATCAATCCGAATATGGCAGAACTGAAATTACCTTTGAAAAAGAGAGCCCATTTTTCGCGGAGATTCCAACGAATGAGCCTCTGACAGTCTGGATGAGTCATGGAGATTTGGTTACCAGTATCCCTGATGGATTTCAGACACTGGCAACCAGTGACAACTCCCCTTATGCTGCCATTGCTGATACGGATAAAAAAATCTTTGGCATCCAGTTTCATCCGGAAGTTACCCACACTAATTACGGCATGCAGATATTGAAAAACTTCGTTTTCAATATCTGCGAATGCAAGGCCGACTGGGATATGTCTTCCTTCCTCGAAACAAAGATCAATGAAATCAAAGCCCAGGTTGGTGACGAAAAAGTCATCTGCGGACTGAGCGGTGGCGTGGATTCCACCGTCGTTGCCGTCCTGCTTCAAAAGGCGATTGGTGATAAGCTGACCTGTGTTTTTGTCAATAACGGACTCCTGAGAAAGGGAGAAGCAGATCGTGTGATTGATCTATTCACAAAACACTATAAAATCAATCTTATTTACGTTGATGCAACAGACACTTTTTTAGGAAAATTGGAAGGCATCAGTGACCCTGAGCAGAAGCGGAAGATTATTGGAAACGAATTTATAGGTATATTTGATCAGGAATCGGCAAAACTGGAAGACATTAAATTCCTGGCACAAGGTACGCTCTACCCGGACGTGATCGAGTCGGAATCGTTCAAGGGACCTTCGGCTGTCATCAAGAGCCATCATAATGTGGGCGGACTGCCGGAAAATATGAAGATGTCACTAGTAGAGCCGCTGCGGGAACTGTTCAAGGATGAAGTTCGCGAACTTGGAAAAACATTGGGCATCGATGATGAACTGGTCTATCGCCATCCCTTTCCCGGTCCTGGTCTCGGCATTCGAATTCTGGGTGAGATCAGCCGTGAGAAAATTGCAGTTCTTCAGGAGGCTGATCATATCGTCATGCAGGAGATCAAGGCCGCCGGCTGGTATCGAAAGGTGTGGCAATCATTCGCAGTCCTATTACCCATTAAGTCTGTGGGTGTCATGGGAGACGCAAGAACCTACGACTGGACCATTGCTATTCGCTGCGTCAACTCTACCGACGCCATGACAGCAGACTGGGTCCAACTTCCCTACGATCTTCTTGGGAAAATTTCAAACCGTATTATCAACGAAGTAAAGAAAATCAACCGTGTGGTCTACGACATCACCTCAAAACCGCCGGGAACCATAGAATGGGAATAATCAGGGTACCCCTTTTTATCAGGGTTTTTGATCATTTTAAGCCTCATGCCGTTCAAGTCACAACGAAAGAAGGAAAAAATGAGGTTTGTTTCTTATCTGTCGTAAAGACTTTTCC
>Ga0307989_1000449_pt1 | contig 27144 bp, 25 predicted proteins | sample EllFjometagen185_FD_203164 | JGI IMG/M metagenome (GOLD analysis project Ga0307989, IMG submission 203164) | Marine microbial communities from Ellis Fjord, Antarctic Ocean - #185 | ecosystem: Environmental > Aquatic > Marine > Unclassified | place: Southern Ocean | collected 2014-10-08 | reverse complement strand
ACAAGGGTTGAATCCATATTCAAAACCCTGGCAATATTTTCTTGCATTTGTCTCTTATGGGGACCCATTTTGGGAACCTGGGCAAACACGATACAATCCATATTTGCGATTTCATATCCCTGTTTTTTAAATAGCTGCCCGCATTCCTCAAGCAGGATCATACTTGAAATCCCTTTATATTGGGGATCACTATCTGGAAAATGGTCTCCGATATCCCCAAGCCCTGCAGCACCCAGGATTGCATCGCAAACCGCATGAACCAAAACGTCTGCATCGGAATGACCCAAAAGTCCCTGGTCAAAATCGATATCCACGCCGCCAATGATAAGCTTTCTGCCCGGCACAAGCCTATGAACATCATATCCTGATCCTATTTTATACCCGGGTTTTTCCATATTTAAAAATTTGTCTTTCCCGCAATTGATAAACTCCAAAAAAATTAAAGCATAATATATTCACTTTCCCTTGAAAAGTCAAAATTTTGCTTTTGCCAATGCAAGATAAATATTCTATAGTTTTCACAATCCAGACAATTGAATTTATTTTTTAGGATATTAAAGGTATTATTATATTGTTAAGCTCCCTTTTTAAATATTTTGCCCAGACTTTATCTTTATTTTTCAAAAAAAAAATGTAAAATACTAATAACAACAAAAAAAAGAAAACCGACGCATATAAGGAAATAAAAAATGGAACGCTGTGGCTGGGTGACAAACGATCCGATTTATATTAAATACCATGACAAAGAATGGGGCGTGCCTGTCCATGATGATAAAAAACTTTTTGAATTTATCATTCTGGAGGGTGCCCAGGCCGGACTATCATGGCTGACAATTCTTAAAAGAAGACCGGGATATAAAAATGCATTTTCCAATTTTGACGTTGAAAAAGTAGCAAGGTTTACTCCACAAAAAATTGAAAAACTTCTTTTGGACCCAGGCATTATCCGTAATAGGCTCAAAGTCAATGCTGCTGTGACTAATGCTGGGGCATTTATTAAGATCCAGGAGGAATTCGGATCTTTTAATAAGTATGCTTTGCGTTTTGTTGACGGGAAACAAAAAATCAACCGATTCAAAACCCTTGACCAGATACCAGCCACGACAAGGGAATCCGATGCCTTTTCAAAGGATCTCAAACAGCGGGGATTTAAATTTGTCGGATCAACCATTATCTATGCACATATGCAGGCAGTCGGCATGGTCAATGACCACCTTGTCTCCTGTTTTCGATATAAACAGGCCATGCAATAAACTTATCAGGTTAAAACTTTATTATGGATGACACTCCTTTTTTGACTAAAACCGGAAACCGGCCCCAGCGTTCATGGGCAGGCAGATTTAATTATCCGGATACAAAAAACCTATTGAGTTTAAACGACCAATTTTTTTCTCTTGAACGATTTAAAGAAAAGCGATGGTGTTATATGGGCATCATACACCCGGAAATTATTTTTGGGTGTGCCGTGGTACACCTTGGATACATTTCAAGTGCCTTTGCCTTTGGATTTGATCGTCAGGAGAAAAGGATGATAAACCACTCTCTTGTTTTCCCCCCTTTGGGACAGGTTCGATATGATCGAAACCCGGAAAATGGCATCTGCAGCTACAAAAGTCTCCGGGGCAGATTGGTCATTACCAATGATAAAAAACATGACAAAAGGTCAATTAAAGCCTCTTTTTATTTACCGGGCAAATCTCTTAAAGCCAATATTGATATCATTGAACCGGATGGGGGCATATCCCCCATGCACTTTTTAATGCCAATGGAAAACAAAACATCTGCATTCACCACAAAAATCGCAGGATTAAAAGCCCGGGGAAAGATCATTGTAAATAAAAAAAAATTTAACCTTACATCTGAGAATACCTTTGCAATCTTTGACTGGACCAATGGATTTTATCCCAGAAAAACATGCTGGAACTGGGCATGCGGTGCAGGTGTTGCCAGTGACGGAACTCAAATCGGGTTTAATTTTTCATCCGGTGTATACGAAAACGGATTATTAGAAAATACGGTCTGGATTAACGGGACACCATTTCAACAAGGAGACATCCTGTTTACATATGATGCAAAAAATCCAGAGCATCCGTGGCAGATAAAGAGCAAAGATGGCCTGATCAATCTTAAATTCAAGCCCGAAGGCATCCGAAGGGCAAATGACAATCTTGGAGTGATTAAGAGCAAGTTCATACAACCCTGTGGTTCCTTTGAAGGGACAATAAAAACTAAAGACAACCTTTGCATTCATCTTCTTTCTGTTGGCGGTGTGGTTGAAGATCATTTTGCTAAATGGTAAAAGGTCTTGAAACCCATGCCAATCTTATTTACAAAACCGATTTAATGGAGGAATAATATGTTTCTTGTTACGGCAAAGCAAATGCAGGAGATGGATAAAAAGACAATAGAGTCTTTTGGTATTCCAGGACTTGTTTTAATGGAAAATGCCGGAAGGGGAGCATTTGAGTATCTGATCAGAAAATTTAAAGAGACTGAAACAAAAAAAATTGCCATTCTGGCCGGCATGGGTAACAATGGCGGGGATGGATTTGTTATTGCAAGATATTTGATGGAAAAAGGTATCATTGTTACCATTTTTTTATTGTCTTCAAAAGACAAGGTGACAGGTGATGCAAAAACTAATTTAAATCTTGCCACAAAATTATGCGATCGATCCTGTAATAGTTCCATTATTGAAATCCCGGATGCAAATACATTTAAAAACCAAAAGGCCCTTATTCTTAACCATGATCTTTTCATTGATGCCATTCTGGGAACCGGTCTTAATTCAGAGGTCAAAGGATTTTTTAAGGATGCCATTGAATTGATCAATTCTTCCCAAAGCCCTGTTTTTGCCGTGGACATACCTTCGGGTCTTCATGCAGACACAGGACATCCTTTAGGCGTTGCAGTAAAAGCGGATGCCACATCCTCCTTTGCTTTTGCCAAAGTCGGGCATATTCTCTATCCAGGAAATAATTACACCGGCGATCTTGAAATCATTGATATCGGCATTCCAAAATATATTGCCCAAGAAAAGGAAATTAAACTCTTTCTGATTGAAAAAAAAGATATTGCAGCCTGTTTTTTCCCCAGACAATTTCAAAGCCATAAAGGAGATTATGGCCATTTACAGGTCATTGGGGGCTCAACCGGAAAGACGGGAGCCGTATCCCTTTGTTCCAATGCAGCCATGCGATGCGGGACAGGCCTTGTCACCCTGGGCATTGCCAAAAGTCTCAACCATAGTGTTGAGCCCCAAGTTATTGAACCCATGACCCATCCTTTACCTGATTCAGAAAAGGGGTTTTTATCAGACAATTGTTTTGAACAAATCCTTGGTCTTTTAAAAGACAAACAAGCCCTTGCTCTGGGTCCGGGTATCGGCACCAATGAGGGCACAAAAAAGCTTGTCCAAAGCCTCATTGAAAAATGTGAGGTACCTATGGTGATTGATGCCGATGCAATCAATTGTATAGCAAAAAATACTGAGGTGTTAAAAAAGAAAAAGTCCCCTGCCATCTTAACTCCCCATCCGGGTGAAATGGCAAGGCTTTGCAATATGTCCACCACAGAAATTCAGGCAGACAGGATAGGTATAGCCTCTAAATTTGCAAAAAACCATGATGTTATTCTTATCCTAAAAGGCGCCCAGACAATTATCAGTCTTCCCGATGGTAGGTCTTATATTTGTCCAACAGGAAATCCAGGCATGGCCTCAGGCGGTATGGGGGACGTATTGACAGGTATTGTCGCCGGATTTTGTGCCCAGGGGTTTTCCCCTGAAAATGCAAGTCTGACCGGTGTTTTCCTCCATGGCATGTGCGCAGATATACTTGCAAAAAACATGGGTGGATTCGGCTTTGTTGCAACAGATATGATTCAAATGATTCCAAAAACCATTAATCAATGTCTTTTATGAAAACCATAGAATCAAAAAATTCAAAGCAAACACGGTGCTTAGGTGAGAAAATTGGCAAGGAAATCTCAAAAGAGTTCGGCCTTGGGGTTTCCATTGCCCTTAATGGGGAATTGGGTGCAGGCAAAACAACCTTTGTCCAGGGATTTGCAAAAGGACTTGGGGTGTCTGAAAAATATTATATCACAAGTCCGACATACAACATCATTAATGAATATCCGGCAGGAGTGCTTACCCTATGTCACCTGGATCTTTACAGGTTGGAATCTGTTGACGAGCTTGAGACTTTAGGTTTTGATGATCTTATCGATGACAAACATATTATTGTTGTTGAGTGGCCTGAAATATTGAATCAAATATCTTTTAAATTTGACATTGAAATCAATTTTAGATTTGATAAACACTATAATAGGATAATATCTGTTTTTGACTCTGGACAACCAGGATCAAATTTGTTAAGCAAACTACTTTTAGAAATTTAATAATTATCCATATCGGAGTTGTTATGGCGTTAAGAGTACAAAAATATGGGGGAACCTCTGTTGCCGACATTGGGCATATCAACCATGTTGCCGACAGGGTAATAAAAGCACATGATCAGGGAGACAAGGTGGTGGTGGTCCTTTCTGCCATGTCAGGTGTAACCGACAATCTTATCGCTCTTGCCAAACAGGCCTCAGAAACCCCGGACAAAAGGGAGCTTGACGTACTTCTTGCCACAGGAGAACAGACAACGGCTGCCCTTCTTGCCATGATCCTCAAGTCAAGAAAATACAAGGCAAAATCTTTTCTTGGTTTTCAGGCAGGTATTCAGACAAATAAAACATCCGGCAAAGCAAGGATACTGGATATTGATTGCAAAAACATAAGACAGGCCCTTGAAGAAGGCTATATTGCTGTTGTAGCTGGATTTCAAGGGGTGGATAAAGATGGTACCATTACTACCCTGGGGAGAGGCGGGTCTGACACATCAGCCGTTGCCATTGCATCATCTTTGAAAGCCGATGTCTGTGAAATCTTCACAGATGTGGATGGGGTTTACACTACAGACCCCAGAATTTGTAACTATGCAAGAAAAATTGATATAATATCCTATGAAGAGATGCTTGAAATGGCCATTTTGGGTGCCAAAGTTCTCCAGATCAGGTCGGTTGAATTTGCAAAAAAGTATAATGTGCCAGTGCATGTAAGGTCATCATTCAGTGAGGAGGAAGGAACAATGGTTGTCAACGAGAGTTCTGATATGGAAAGTGTCATTGTATCAGGTATTACCTGTGATATGAATGAGACGAGAATCACTTTAAAAAAGGTCCCTGATCAGCCTGGTGTTTCTGCAAAGATATTCACCCCGCTTGCCGAAGCAGAAATAAGCGTAGACATGATTATTCAAAATACGCGCTCAGGTGGCGAGACAGACCTTACCTTTACTGTGACCAAAGATGATTTTGAACGGGCAAAAGAAATATCTGAAAAAGTTGCCAGGGAATTGGGGGCAGTCCAGATTCTCACTGCTGAAGAGATTGCCAAGGTTTCGGTTATCGGATTGGGGATGAAAAGTCATTCCGGTGTTGCAGCCACAATGTTCCAGGCCCTGGCATCTGAAAATATAAACATACGATTAATTAGTACTTCTGAAATCAGAATTTCCTGCGTCATACTTGCAAAATATGCTGAGCTTGCCGTGAGAACCCTTCACACAGCATTTGGGCTGGACCAGAAAAAATAAATCCGATATTAATTTAAACGATATAATAGTTTAAGCCAAACTAAGGAACGGGAATTAAATAACTTACCCATAATTATTGCTTTTTTCGCCGTCTTCTGCGTTCCTCGTTGGGCACATAGCTCGTTATGCTTCCTTCTCGCGCCTTGAATACGACAAAAACATCTGCTAATTATAGGCAACTTATTTAATTCCCGTTCCTAAGGGCTGCTTCAACCTCTTGAATAACTTTTTGGGTGGCAGCGGCAGGATTATCAGCATCCCTTATTGGCCTTCCTATTACAATCAGATCACTGCCTAGCGAGACAGCCTGGCCAGGGGTGGTCACCCTTTTTTGATCATCATTTTCAAGAAGCGTCCAGGAAGGCCTGATTCCCGGAGTTACAGCCAAAAAAGATTTTCCAAATCTTTTTTTTATCTGTTGGACCTCACGGCCTGAGCATATCACCCCTTTGCATCCTGATTCATATGCCATTTTTGCACGGTGCATGACCAAAAGATGAGGGTCTTTTACAAACTTTTCTTTAAAGCCTGCAGCTTTAACAGCATTTGCATCATTGTCTGTCAAAAGAGTAACCCCAAGAACATTAGTTTTGCCTTTACCACCTTTAACTGCTTTTTCAAGCATGTCTAAAGACGAGCAATGGACTGTTACAAAATCTACTCCCAGGGTTGCCACTCTTTCCATGGCCCTTTGAACTGTAGCAGAGATATCATGAAGTTTGAGATCCAGAAATATTTTTGTTCGACTTTCTTTTTTCACCATTTGAACTATGGACGGCCCCTGATCAATAAAGAGTTCAAGGCCTATTTTAAACATCCCCACCTTGCCATCAAGAAGTTTCACATACTTTTTTGCGTCTTTTACACAAGAAAAATCCAATGGAAATACAATATAGTCTTTACCTTGTTTTTGCATAATATTATCCTTACAACTCTTTTGTTTTCTCTATTTCTCTATCATAGATAGCTCTTTTTTTTTATTTTTATTTTTTTTGGGAGCGAACAAACTTTTGATATCCTCAAGGATCATGTAAAGGCACGGCACCATCAAAAGCGTGATAAATGTTGCAAACAATATACCGAACCCAAGGGAGATTGCCATTGGAATCAGAAATCTTGCCTGCCTTGATGTTTCGGTAATAATAGGGGCAAGCCCGCCACAAGTGGTTAATGTGGTTAGTAAAATAGGCCGAAATCTCTGAATACCTGCCGAATGAACCGCATACAAGACAGGTATCCCCTCACGATACCGCTGATTGGCAAAATGAATCAATACCAGTGAATCATTCACCACCACTCCGGACATGGCAACCAGCCCAAAAAGGCTCATAACCGAAAGGGAGTATCCCATTATAAGATGCCCTGCAATTGCACCGATCATGCCAAAGGGAATACAGAACATAATGATAAATGGCTGAAGATAACTTTTAAACGGTATTGCCAAAAGGGCAAAGATACAGACAAGTGCCAGGCCCAATCCTTTTAAAAGTGCTGAAATACTTTCCTTTCTATCGGCCTGGCGTCCTTTAAAACTATAGGACAGACCCGGATATTTTCCTAAAAGATCCGGTAGAATTTCTTTTTTCATGTCCTTTAAGATATTTTCTGCCTGAGAAGGAGGCCGAACATTTGCAGTGACAGAAATCTCACGTCTCCCATTGGTTCTTTTTATCGATGCATATGCCCTGCCTGTAATTGTTTCTACAGCGTTTCGAAGCTGAATTTCTCCCTTTGGTGCCAGAAGCACCAATTCTTCAAATGTTGATTCCGACATCCTTTCTTCTTCAGGCAAAAGAATCCTAACAGTGACCTCGCTTCTCCCCCTCTGATTTTTCACAGCAGACACTCCCTGAAATGCATGGCGAATCTGGTTGGCAACTTCTCTGGAGGTCAGCCCCATCCTCTTTCCAGCAGGGCTCAGGGTAATATCAAATTGTTTCTTTCCTTTTGCAGAACCGTCATCAATATCATGGACAATGGAATACCCGGAAAGATTTTTTGCAAGATCTTCCCCTGCCCGGTCCAGCATATTTTTATTCCGATGACTCAGACTTACTGTCAAGTTTTTCCCTGATCCAGGCCCCCCTCTGTCTGATTCAAAGGCAATGGTCTCAACTCCTGAAATAGTACCGGTCTTTTCCCGCCATATATTTGCGACCTTTGAAGTGCTTAAAGGACGGACATCCGGATCTGTCAAATAAAGCCTGACCCTGACCTGATTGTCCCGGACACGAGAGAAAACACCGGTTGACAAATGATCTTTACCATTTTCTTCGATAACCTCATGGGCCTTTTGAACAAGAAACTGCTCGACCTTCTGTAAAGTGCCGGAAGGGGTACCATAGGGTAGAACTATCTCACAAAATGCATAATCAGACTCCACCTTGGGGAACATCATCATCCCCATTCGACCGGAAGAGACAAAACCCACGGTTGTCATTAACAGGGCAATGCCAAAAGCAATTACAATATATCTATACTGCAACAACCTAAAGAGAAATCCACCATAATATTTTTTTACAAATATTTCAAAAAAACTGCTGAATTTTTTCTGCCCTTTTTCAAGATAATTTAAAGGAAAAAATAATGGCCGTCTGTTTTTGTGGCTTAAATGTGCGGGTAAAATAAACAAACTTTCAATCAAAGAAACAGCAAACACGGCAATAACTACAATAGGAAGAGTTTTAAATATCTTACCCATAAACCCCGGAACAAACATTAAGGGCACAAATACAACCATATTGGTTATCACGCTAAATACCACCGGCATGGCGATGCTTTTGGTTCCTTTGACAGCTGCTTCCAGGAAAGGCATTCCCTGACGTCTGAAAAAATATATATTTTCACCAACGACCACGGCATCGTCCACAACAATACCCAAGGTTACGATAAAGGCAAACATACTGATAATGTTAATGGAAAATGTAGTTGGTGCAAGAAAAAGAAAGGAGCCTAAAAAAGAGATGGGAATCCCGAGGCTGACCCAGAATGCCAACCGGATTTCAAGAAAAAGCGCCAGAAAAAAAAATACCAGTCCAAGTCCAATGTAAGCATTTTTCAGCAGGAGATTGGCTCTCTGGGCAAATACTTTAGAAAGATCTCTTAAAACTATCAAGCTTACCCCATTGGGTAGGGATTCATCAATTCTTTTTACAACTGCTTTACCTGAAGTAGCCACCTGGATCGGAGTCTGGTCACCAACCCTGTAAACCTCTATGATTACAGCCCGTTCCCCGTTAAAGGATGCCCAGTTATCTGTTTCTTCAAAACCTTCGGTAACCGTGGCAATATCTTCAAGCAAAACACTTGATCCGTCTTCAAGTGTAATGATGGGAAGCACTGAATATTGTCTTGCGTAATCTTTTCGATCCCTGACACGCAAAAGGATATCACCTCCCCGGGTTTTGATGCTGCCGCCGCCGAGCTCCACAGATGCCCTGGATATTGTGAGCGCTACATCCTGAAGGGTTATGCCGTAACGTCTCAGTATCTGCCTTGAAATAGATACCTGAATTTCCCTATCCCTTACCCCGTCAAGCTCAACCTGGGTAATACCTTCGTCCATCAGCAGCTCATCACGGATTTGATCTGCCAGTGCCCGCAGGGTTGTTTCAGAGGCATCCCCATACAGAGCCAGTCTTAAGACCTCTCTTCTTCTTGCTGCAATGGAGATTTGTGGCTCTTCAGCCTCTTCCGGAAAAGTAGAGATTCGGTCTACCTCACTTTTTATCTCCTGCCACAGGCGATTGATATTAGTTCCTTCAAGGGCTTCTACGCTGATAAAGCCATATCCTTCATTGGCGCTGGCAGTAATTTCATCAATTCCTTCCAGGTCCTGTATCGCTTCTTCAATAGCAAGAAGAAGGCCATTTTCCACTTCTTCCGGACTTGCACCGGGATAGGCAATGGAAATATTAACTATATCAAGACTGAATTCAGGGAACACCTCCTGTTTAATGTTAAACCCCATGTAAAGCCCACCAATGAGAAGCACGGCCATGATCAGATTGGCAGCTACTGAATTGCCTGCCATCCATGCAATAGGTCCCCTGGTTGGCGTATGGTCAGCGTTTGTCATGAACGATCTCCTGATGAAAGCTGCAGTGCCATACCTTCTACCGGTGCGGGCAGATCAGATGTAATCACGGTATCTCCTGACTTGATACCGTGTTTGATAAAAACCCGTCCGTCTTCTTTCCAGGCAAGGCTTACCTCTTTTATTTCAAGAACACCGGAATTATAAACCCAGACTGTGTTCCCATCCCTTAAAATAAGTCTTGGTATTGAAAACACATTTTCAAGAGCTTCTCCCATAATACTGACTTCCACATGATCATCCAGTAGTAATTGCGGATTATTTTCCTTACGTTTCAATCCCATGGGATCAGGCACTAAAATAATCACACCAGCCATCCTGCTTTTGCTGGTCATTTTTCCTGTTGTTCGAACAACTTTTCCCTTCCAGGTTTGTTTTGAATATTGTGAATGGATAATAGCCTCACTGCCTTTTTCCTCGCTGATCCTGATTGCAGACAACCTGTCCGGCGGAACCTGGGCTTCAACTCTGTAAGTGTCCACATCCACCAGAGTGGCAAGTATTCCCTGTATTGTCACAAGTGATCCTATATTGACTTGTCTTTCAAGGACAAGAGCATTAAATGGGACAATAACTTTTGTCCGGGACAGGTTCAACCGGGCTTTTTCAAGATCAGCCCTGGCCCTGTCAACCTCTGCTTTGGCCTGGATAAGCTGTGGCTTTCTCAAGGCAAGATCAGTTGCCTTTACCACGCCCGTGGATGCTTCGTTTATAAGTTTTAGTTCCTCTTTTGCAATCATCTGGCTGCCTTTTTCAATGGCAAGAGATGAAAAGGCTTTATCAAGTGCGCTTTGGGCTTTCTGAATTTCTATCCTATAATCTGACTCTTCCAGTTTTAAAAGTGTTTCACCCTTTTTCATCACCCCTCCCTGGACAAATTTTGGGGAGATGGATATCACTTCTCCGGATACTTTGGCTTTTAATATAATCTCTTTTTCCGGCATAACCGTGCCCATGACCTGGACTGAACTTATATAGTTCCCTGGCTGCATGGAAATAGTATCCACCACAACGGCCTGTCTTTGGGGCGGTTTTCGTTTCATTTTTGGTTCTTTGGACTTAAAATAACTCCATCCTGCTACACCGGCCAAAATCAGACAAATGGGTAGAATAATTTTTATCATAAGTTTGACAGCAGAACCCAATTTTTTAAAAACACTCATCTTATTTACTCCACATCTTTATATCGTCAATAGGATTCTATCATTGATTCATTTCGATTGGGGTGTAGATTGCCATCCCAGGGCCCTGTGAAACCCTATCCGATCTTTAATAATATTTGCACGCTCACCCACCAATTGTCTTTCCAGTCTCTCAATACTTGTCCAGGCAATCAGATAGGACAAATAACTACTTTTACCATTCTGGTATTGTACCATTGCATCTTTCAGGGTTAGCCTTACTACGGCAAGTTCTTCTTCAAGCAATTTAATATATTCAGCCTGTTTTTGCATACTGACCAGACTGTCTTCAACCTCGCGGATGGCCTTTGCAACAGTCCTGGCATAAAAATTTAATTGTTCCTGTGCAAAAGCTTTGGCTCTTTTTACCTCGGCGTTCCTAAGTCCCCCATCAAAAATCGGCCCTGCAATACTCCCCACAAGTGTTGCAATCCAGTTTTGGAACAAAAGGTCAAGTTTTCCACTTGAAAACAAGGCCTGAGCTGTAAGTTTAAAAGATGGCAGAAGATCTGCTTTAGCGGCTGCAATCGTCCAGTTGGATGAAGATAGTCGCATCCTTGCAGCCTGGATATCCGACCGATTTCCCAGGAGATCTGACGGAATCCCAACTCTGGAAAGAGATATTGTTTCAGGCAAAATTTTAGTGTTCACCTGGACCAGTCCAATTGCGGTTGTACCGGATAAAAAGGCCAGACTATTCAATAAAATGCGTTCCTGTTTTTCAAGCAGCGGAACCTGGGAACTTGCCGCTGCCAAGGCTTCCCGCTGCTGGGATACATCCAGGGCATTTGCCCTTCCATTGGCAAACCTTAATTTTTGAAGTTCCAAAAGAGTTTTGTTAATCTTGATCTGATTGTCTAAAATAATCTTCTTGTTCCGGGCAGAAATAATATCAATCCAGGTTTCGGCAATATCTGCTGTCAATTCAAGTGTAGACAACCTTAAATCCTGGTTTGAGGCCTCAAAACTTAATACCTGTGCCTGCTTTTCAGCCTCAGCCTCCCCCCATACATCAGCTGTATATGAACCGCTCAATGACCCATCCCAGGAATGGCTGCCATCATAGAAGGAATTGCTACCACGATTTTTTTTGACTTGAACTCCTTTTTTTTGCCCGCCAGCTGAAAACGCAAAAGCAGGGAAAAAAGATGCATCCTCTTTTTCAATCCTGGTTTTTGCCTGGGCTATCCTTGCTTTTAATATTTTTAAATCAAAATTGCCATCCACTGCATTTTTGATTAATGAATCGAGTTCTTCACTGTTGAAAAATAACCACCAGTCCTCCATGGCATCATTGCGGCCCGCATCAATGGAGAAATTTTCTGGAATCGTCAATGGAAGAGAAATATCAGGTTTTGCCTCAAAGGTTTTACAACCGGAAAAAAGCACCATGCTTGCCAGGATAACCCAAAAAACAGATCTCATGATTTATATTTCCCAAAAGTTTAAACTTTTAAAATACTTTAGAAGTAAAAAGATAGCAATACTGAATAACCTCTTAAAAATTAAGTTTGTTAGTTAGCGCCTGACCGAAAACCCGTATTTGGATGAAAAATTGCTCATATACAAGGCGCAAGAAATTTTGAAACCGGAGTGTACTCCTGTACATGAGGATTTCAAAATTTTGCAGCAACGCAGTAGATGAGTGGGTTTTCGTTCAAATAATAGTTAATCTTTCTATCATTTTATATAAAAAGAATAAAGCAAAGGGTGAGCCAAGAGAAAAAATTATTTTTTAATCAACTGAATTTATAATATATATTTAAGTTTCTATAAATTAAAATACTGCTAATGAATCTGTTTTAGTGTATACTTTTTACACAGTGTTATGCAATCTTGTCTATATAAACTACCCACAACTTGATGCTTGGGAATCAACAAACGCTTTAAACAAAGCCCTAAAAATTCTTAACTTTACAAATTCATTCAGGATTGGTACTGATTCAATTAATGATAACTTCAGGTGCCATTGAAAAATTCAAGGCGCCGCCATTCGTTTACATGGAATTTTTTATAGAATATTATGAACCAGAACAAACACATACTTACCATGCTGGTAGAAAACGAACCTGGTGTAACCGCAAGGATTGCAGGACTTTTTGCAGGGAGGGGCTATAATATTGAAACCATCTGCGGGGCACCCACTGCCAATCCGAAAATGTCCAGGATCACAATTACAACAATTGCCCATCCTTTGCAGCTGGAACAATGCAAAAAACAAATTGAACGCCTTGTAAATGTAATCAAACTAAAGGACATGACAGGAGAAAAGGCTGTAAAGCGTGAGATGGCCCTGGTCTGTGTTAAAGTACCATCTGGGGAAAAAGAAAGCCTAAACCGAATTATCAAAGCCTATAATGGCCGGATAATGGATACAAGCCCTGAATATTATATTGTTGAAGTAACCGGCAACGAAGATACCATAGATAACCTGCTTGTGCTGCTTGAACCCTTTGGCATTAAAAAGCTTGCAAGATCCGGTGTATTGGCACTGTATAAAGAATCTTAGATAATAAAATCTTAAAATAAGGGTTGAAAGCTTTGGATAATTAATGGTATTTAATACTATTTTTTAATAAAAAGGTATAAATGGCCCCTTTGGACAAGCATAACAGCCTTAAACACCTGCCAGGTGTTGATCATATTCTGGATCTTGCCAAAAAGGATGATCGATTTATCGACATCCCCCGAAGCGTAATACTTGATGCTGTAAGAAAAGCCCTTGACCATATAAGGCAGGATATCCTTGCGGGTATCGAAACCAGCACCGGACATGAAACCATCATGTTTGCATCACACATCCTTGCCAAAGAAAAGATCAGGCCCCGACTTGTCCCGGTCATCAATGCAACTGGAGTAGTGCTCCATACTAACCTCGGCCGGTCGCTTTTATGTGAAGATGCCTTGAATAGTATAAAAACTATTGCCCAATCATACTCCAATCTTGAATTAAAAATTGAAACCGGTAAAAGAGGGCTCCGGTATGAAGCCGTTGATGAACTGATCTGTGAACTAACCGGTGCTCAAAGCGCCATAGTTGTAAATAATAATGCCGGGGCCGTATTACTGGCTTTGAACACCATTGCCAAAGACACACATGTGGTGGTATCCAGGGGAGAGCTTGTTGAAATCGGCGGATCATTCAGAGTACCGGATGTGATGACAAAAAGCGGATGCATTTTAAAAGAAGTCGGGACCACAAACCGGACCCATTTAAGGGATTACGCAGATGCCGTGTCTGATACCACAGGCCTTTTTTTAAAAGTTCATGCCAGTAATTATAAAATCGAAGGGTTTACGGCCAGTGTTGCTTTAAAAGACTTGGTATTGCTGGGTAAAGATAAGAACATACCTGTCATGGAAGACCTTGGATCAGGAACCTTAATTGATTTTTCCAAATATGGCCTGCCTTCAGAACCCACTATTGCCGATTCAGTTCATTCAGGTGCAGACGTTATCACTTTCAGCGGAGACAAGCTTCTAGGAGGACCCCAGGCCGGTATCATTGTTGGGAAAAAAAAGACCATTGATTTAATCAAAAAAAACCCTCTAACAAGGACACTGAGGATTGACAAACTGACTCTTGCAGCCCTTGAATCCACGTTAAAGCTTTACAGGGATGAAAAAACCGCTGTCCGGAAAATACCCACCTTAAGAATGCTGACCATTCCTTTTAAAGATATTTGCAAAAAAGCTGACCTGTTATTCAAAACCATTAAAGATGCAATAGGCTCTTTGGCAGATATTGATTTTGCGAACCTGAATTCAAGACCAGGAGGGGGCTCCTTTCCAGAACTGAAACTTGCGACCCGGTGTATCACAATCCAACCAAAAAATAGCTCCGTTTCCAAACTTGAGATGCGCATGCGTCTTTCAACACCATCCATTATCGGCAGGATAGAAGATAATAAATATATTCTGGATCCAAGAACGATTCAAGACGGCCAGGAAAAAATTATTTCATCAACTTTAGCCAAAATACTGATAAAAAAATGACCCTTAAATTTTCTTCAAAAGAAATTCATTTTCTGAAAACCGATTCTGACGATTTCAAGATAAAACCCCCGGAAACCTATTTTGGCGATCTCCTTCTGGAAAAACCAGACAAGCTTTTCGCCTTTGAAAGACGGATTACAAAAACAAAAATCCCGGGGAAAAAATTCTTATGTGCCGTCATTCAAATTTCATTAACACCTGACAGCATCCTGGAAGCATCAGACGATACTTTTAAAGAGATCTTTAACTCATCTCTGGATCATAAAAAAGGTGTCTGGGAAAACCTGAGTCAAAATTTTTTTGCTTTAGTATTCTGGGGTTATAAAAATGAGAAAAAAGCATCTCAACTTATTATGTCTTTAAAAGACAAATTATCAAAAAAACTCAAAGCAGATATTCTTATTGGATTTTCAACCTTCCCTTTTCATGATTTTTCAAAATCCCAAACTCTTGCCAACGCCATCAAAGCTGCCGATCATGCTGCTTTTTTCGGACCCTACAGCATGGTCCCTTTTGATGCAACAACACTAAATATCAGTGGAGATAGGCTTTATCAGCTGAACAAACTCGAAATGGCGATGGAAGATTATCAAAAAGGGCTTGAAATTGAACCGGATAACATTAATCTGATCAACAGTCTCGGGGTGTGTTTCGGTGTCATGGGAAAGCTTACCATGGCAAAACTTGAATTTGAAAAAGCCATGAAGATAAACCCTGATGAACTCACCGTGATTTACAATATGGGACTTCTTTATCAAATTGAAGGGGATATAGACAAGGCCATATTATATTTACAAAAAGCTCATGGCAGTAAACTCTCTGTTTTTGAAGTCGAGCTTTTACTCGGGCACCTATTGATTAAAAAAAAGCATCATGAGCAGGCCATACCCCACCTTGAAAAGGCAAGCCGGATAAACCCAAAATCAGGACTGGCTTTCAGGATGAAAGGCGAAATTTATCTTGAGGAAAACCTGCCTGAAAAAGCGGGACTGGAATTTAATTCTGCCATCAAGCTGAATCCTGGAGATGCCGCATCTTTGTCTGGATATGCAAAATCCCTTGAACTTCAGGGAAGAAACCTGAACATTGCCCTTACTCTTGCAAAAAAAAGTATTTCCCTTGAACCTGACAATAAAAAATTTAAGAAACAATTAATAAGCATCCAGGCAAAAATAAACGATGCCTGCCTTTCTCAGCAGAAAGAATTAAAACAGCAGCATTAAACTGAAAAAAGAAAGCAAATCATGAAAAACCTTATTCAACAATCGGTTGAAGACAGTATAACTGCAAAAAAAATATTTTTTCCAAAACATATGGAAAGAATAGAATCATGCGCTGCCCTGATGGCTCTATCATTAAGAAAGGGCAGGAAAATTCTTTTATTTGGAAACGGCGGCAGTGCGGCAGACTGCCAGCATATTGCCGCTGAATTTATCAACCGGTTCCAGATGGAAAGGAAACCGTTACCGGCCATAGCACTGACCACTGACACATCCATTATCACCAGTATCGGTAATGATTATGCCTTTGAAGATATATTTTTCAAACAAATTCAGGCTCTAGGGAAAAAAGGAGATATTGCTCTTGGTATCTCAACTTCGGGTAATTCTCCCAACGTTATAAAAGCAGTAGAAGAAGCTAAGGACATAGGGCTTTCCATTATTGGTTTTTCCGGAAATAAGGGCAAATTAAAAACTTTAAGCGATATACCCTTTTGTGTTGATTCAGATACAACAGCAAGAATACAGGAAGTTCATATCCTGTTAGCCCACATCTTGTGTGATCTGACAGAAAGGATTCTTTTCAATGAATGATTCATTTAAAAACCTGGATTACAGCAGACTTAAAACCTATTCCGTCAAAGAGAGAATAAGCAAAGTTGATTGTAAAGACTTTTCGGTACCATGGGAAAAAGGCAAAAGTTTTTCAACTTTTCTGGATGCTCTGCCAGCCATTCTGGCAGGCAATGATCTTAGAACCGTTATAAAAGCAATCAGCCGTGCAGCTAAAAACAAAAAGCAAGTATGTTTTGCCATGGGCGGGCATGTAATAAAAACAGGGATGTCTCCTATTATCATTGACCTGATGAAAAAGAATGTGCTTACCCTAATCGCCATGAATGGTTCCGGCATTATCCATGACCTTGAAATAGCCATGATGGGAAGGACCTCGGAAGATGTTGCCCTTTCTCTTGGCACCGGCAGCTTTGGCATGGCAAAAGAGACATCGGCTTTTCTCAACCAGGCCATTAAAAATGCAAAAACCCAATCCACTGGACTGGGACAGGCTGTTGGGAACATGATCCTTAAAGAAAACTTTGACCATAAACATTTAAGTTTAACAGCATCCGGCGCTGCCCTTGAAATCCCTGTAACTGTTCATGTCGCCATTGGCACAGATATCATTCACATGCACCCCGATTTTGATGCAGCCGCATGTGGTGCGGCATCCCATTATGATTTTAAATTGTTTGCTTCCAATATTAGTAATTTAGAAAAAGGGGTATTTATCAATGCCGGTTCTGCGGTCATCATGCCGGAAATATTTCTAAAGGCCATCTCTCTTGTCAGAAATCTTGGCCACCAACTTGATGATTTCACAACGGTCAATCTTGATTTCATCCGTCATTACCGACCCATGACTAATGTTGTAAACCGCCCTACTCTTGGAAAAGGCAGAGGTTTCAGCCTTGTCGGCCACCATGAAATTCTGATCCCGCTTATTGCTGCAGGCGTGATTGAATCTCTATGACAATTTTAAAAAAAAATTATTCAAATATCCTTTTGCATCTATTTCAGAAAAAATAATAAGTTTCTTTTTCAAATTATATGTACCCCCTTTAAAAACTTGAAAAATACAGACTTGAAAATCTTCAATTAAATCCTTATATTAACTGTTTAAATTAAAATACAACGGTGAGGTTATTAAATGCCAATTTATGAATATAAGTGCAAGGCTTGTGATAAAAGATTTGAAACTCTGGTTATGGGCAGCTCAATGCCTGAATGTCCCTTTTGTGACAGCCAGGATCTTTCTCGGCTGATGTCTGCCTGCGGATTTATTTCAAAATCATCGGGTCCTGGCAATGAAACCCAGGTTAAATCATCTGCTTCATCCGGATGCGGCAGCTGTTCGTCTTCCAGTTGTTCTTCCTGCGGGGTTGGATAAAATTTCATGAAAAAATACATATGTATTGGTACCAGAGGAAGCCAGCTTGCCTTGTGGCAGGCTAATTTTATCAAATCGGAAATTGAGAGTCTTTTCCCGGATCTGAATGTTGAATTAAAGATAATTAAAACTACCGGAGACAGGATTACAGACAGGCCCCTTGCCATGGTGGGAGGAAAAGGGCTGTTTGTCAAGGAAATCGAGAATGCACTATTAAATAATGGTATTGATGTTGCCGTCCACAGCATGAAGGACATGCCGGGAGAGCTGCCAAAAGGACTTATCATCGGTGCCATTCCAAAAAGAGAAAACCCCTTTGATGTTCTCATTTCAAAAAATAATAGCCTGTTAGCTGATTATAAAATGGGGGCGATAATAGGCACTTCAAGTCTCCGACGTGCGTCACAAATTAAGCATATCAGGCCGGATGTCATTATTGAATCCATCCGGGGTAATCTGGACACCCGGATTAAAAAACTCAAAGCCGGTGACTATGATGCAATTGTGCTTGCAGCAGCAGGCCTCAGACGCCTAGGACAATCCAGTGAAATAACAGAATACCTGGATGAAACAATCATGCTGCCGGCGGTGGGCCAAGGAGCCCTTTGCGTTGAGACAAGAAAAAATGATTTTGATCTTGCCAAGATCATGGAAAAGCTGGATCATCATGACACACGGATCTGTGTGACAGGCGAACGTGCATTTTTAAAGCAGATAGAAGGCTCCTGCCATATTCCTGTGGCCTGTTTTGGAAAAATCAAAGGAAATGAAGTGATGCTGACAGCCGTTGTTGCCTCGGTGGACGGCAAAGAGTTGATTAAAGAGCAGATTATTTGCCCAATCAACAAGGTGGTACATTTTGGTCAGGCCCTTGCCAACCAGATCCTTGAAAAAGGCGGGAAAAAAATATTGGAGCAATTGAATTCAAATGACAGATAAAACAGGCACTGTATATCTTATTGGTGCGGGCCCGGGTGATCCAGGCCTTTTAACCATTAAGGCAAAAGAATGCATAGAAACAGCAGATGTTGTGGTTTATGATTATCTAGCATCTCCTTTTTTACTGGATTATGCCAGAAGCGATGCTCAGATTATTTATGTGGGCAAAAAAGGCGGAGACCATACCCTTTCCCAGGACAAAATCAATCTCCTGCTGGTGGATAAAGCCAAAGAGGGACTGGATGTGGCCAGACTGAAGGGCGGGGATCCCTTTGTATTCGGCCGGGGTGGTGAAGAGGCCCAGATGCTCTTAAGCCTCGGGGTGCCCTATGAAGTAATTCCGGGTGTCACCTCTGCAATTGCAGCGCCTGCTTATGCAGGGATTCCGGTCACTCACAGGGATCATACCTCATTTGTATCCTTTATTACCGGCCATGAAGACCCCACAAAAAAAGACACCAGCATGCAATGGGATGTCTACGCAAAATCCAATGCTACCCTTGTATTTTTAATGGGCGTTAAAAATCTACAAAATATTGTAAAAAATTTAATTGCGCATGGAAAAGAGTCGAACACACCAATTGCCCTGGTCCGATGGGGTACGACAGCTAAACAGCAAACGGTCACCGGTACACTTGAAACAATTGTTGAACGTGTAAAGCTTGCCAAACTCACATCACCGGCCATCATTATCATCGGTCATGTGGTCTCTTTACGGGACGAACTGGCATGGTTTGATAAAAGGCTATTGTTTGGTAAGCGGATTGTGATTACCAGAGCCAGGGCTCAAGCCAGTAGCCTTGTTTCAATGCTCTCAAAGCTTGGGGCTCACTGTATTGAAATTCCCTCCATTCAAATTATGCCCCCCCAAGACTTAGACCCTTTAAAAAAATCCATAGAAGATATAAGCAAATATGACTGGCTTGTATTTACCAGCGTCAACGGGGTTAAATTCTTTTTTGATACACTGTTTGAAATGGGCAAGGATGTGAGAGTATTGGGACACCTTAAATTTGCCTGCATCGGTCCTGTCACAAAAGAACGACTGAGAGATTTTGGTATCACAAGTGATATCCTGCCTGAAACCTATAGAGCTGAAAGTGTAATTGATGCATTTTCAATGGTTGAGATAAAAGATAAAAAAGTCTTGCTTCCAAGGGCAAAGAAAGCCAGAACTATCCTGCCTGAGGAGTTGACAAAAATGGGGGCACGGGTTGATGAAGTTACAGCCTATGAAACCCGCCTTGATGATGAAGGCAAAGAAGAATTGATCTCACTTTTGGAAAGCAATGAGATTGATGCCATCACCTTTACCAGCTCTTCTACTGTCTCCAACTTCATGTCGATGCTTGAATCAAAAGACAAAAAAAAATTATTAAAAAATGTTGTGACCGCGAGTATCGGACCTATCACATCAGACACGGCAAGATCCCTTGATATAGAACCTGCCATTGAAGCCAAAGAATATACCATTCAAGGGCTTGTGGATTCATTGATAGTATACTATGAAAGCAAAAAATAACAAATGATTGCCGGTAACCGCACCATAAATTATCTTCGCATCTCCGTCACCGATCGGTGTAACTTCAGGTGTAGATACTGTATTCCGTCCTCACCCTTTTCTGTAATTGCCCATGAAAAGATTGCCAGCTATGAAGAAATTCTCAGGATTACAAGGCTTGCCTGCGAACTTGGCATAACAAAAGTTAGAATTACCGGGGGGGAACCATTTGTCAGAAAAGATATCTTTTCATTCCTGGAAAAGTTGTGTGCCATTGAAAGCCTCAAAGATATTTCCATTACCACCAATGGAGCCTTGCTCACCTCAAAAAAAATAAAAAAACTTATCGCACTTGGTATCAAACGGCTTAATTTCAGCCTGGACACCCTTAATCCTGCAAATTTTGCTCAGATAACCGGCAGAGATAAATTTCAACAGGTATGGGATGCTATTTTTGCCGCCCATGAGCTTGGGATATCTCCTGTAAAAATCAATGCTGTTATCCTAAGGCATCTCAATTACGATGAGATTGAAGATATTGCCGCTCTTACATTAAAATATCCGTTTCACATTCGGTTCATTGAATACATGCCCATGGGTGATTCTGCTGTTGAATCACAGCAACAGGTATTAACCGAGGAAATTAAGGAAAAAATCGAATCCAGATTTAATAAACTCATACCGGTAAAAAGGACAGCCAATGACGGCCCTGCAAAAAAATTTCAGATTGCAGGCGCCACAGGAATTGTCGGCTTTATCACCCCGATCAGCTCTCATTTCTGTAGTGAGTGCAACCGGTTGAGACTGACATCAAGGGGGACATTACGCCCCTGCCTGCTCAATAACTATGAAAAAGATATTTTAAATCCGCTTCGAAATGGTGCATCCGATAATGAATTAAAAGAAATTATTCTTAGCGCGCTGACAAAGAAGCCATCCTTTCACGGGTTAACTGATAAATCCATCAAAGACATTCCCATCAGTCATATGACATCCATTGGCGGATAATTATTTTCCCGCTGCCGGTTTAGATCATTTTTTAAAAAAAAATTAAAAAATTTTGAACATTTTTATTTTTTCGGTGTCATTGGTTAACAGAAGAGCAAATAACTTGTAATTGCCCTTTTTAAAATACTAAGATGGAGGATAAAAAAATGAAAAAAATAATCGCAATAACAACCGTGGTTTTATTATCAGTATGCTTATCTACGACATCAGCCCTTGCCGGGGCTGCAAGAAGGCACACCATTGAAGGATTCATGATAGGTACAGGCGTGGCCATATTAGGCAGTGCCATTATCAACGGAATAAACAGGGATTCAAGACCTCAATACACCCAAAGATACTCCAGACATGGCGAGTACCGTCATAACGGATACAAAAATAGACACAGGAATAATTATCCCAGAAGATTTCGTCATCAAAAGCACGGAGGGTATTGGGAAGTTCAAAGAATATGGATCGACCCTGTTTATGAAAAAAAATGGAACCCCGGTCACTATAACCGCCATGGAGAATGGGTCAATGGCAGACATGAAAAATTTTTGATAGCAAACGGTTATTGGCAGAAAGAAAAGCTGTGGGTGCGTCATTAACAAAACACAAATGCAACATTTAATTTATTGTGAACAAATTAAAAGCCAACACAGAGAACATTGATGAACAGGATCTGGTTGAAAGACTGCAGAAGGGGCAACAATGGGCTTTCAACATTCTTGTCAACACCTATCAGAACAGGCTCTTAAGAGTTGCCTACGGCATCACTCTTGATCGGGAGGACAGCATGGAGATTGTGCAGGATGTGTTTATCAGTGTATTTAAAAATATCCGGACTTTCCGGCAGGAATCCAGCCTTGCCACCTGGCTTAGAAAAATCACAATAAATCAATGCCTGAACTGGAAGCGGAAATGGAAAAGAAGATTCAAATGGGATCATAAATCCATAGAATCAGAAAACAATGAAGATCTATTTAAAGAAAACAATAATCCTGAAATGCTGTACAGAGAAAAGCAGTTTGAAAAAAATATTATGACAGCAATTAAAAAACTCCCGGAAAAAATACGGCTGGTTTTTGTGTTGAATGCCTTTGAAGGGCTTTCATATAAAGAAATTGCTGAGACACTTAATATTAGAAAAGGAACCGTCAGCTCGCGGCTTCATTTTGCAAGAAAAAATCTTATCAATTCCTTGGAATTGAGCGATTGAAACGGAAATTTATATGAAAAAAACATGCGCCCAATATACCTCAGAAGACATCAGCAGGTTTATTGACAATGAACTTCCCGAAGATCAGCATTTTGTATTAGTGCAACACCTTATTCATTGCCAAAATTGCAGACACCTTGTTGAACGATATAGATCCGTATCTGCTGTGATTACAGATCATGTAGACAAACAGGTACTAAAGATTGATCCTGTCGGATTAATACAAAAAACAGAACACACCATAAAAAAATTGCAGACAAAATCATTGGGGAATATTTTTGGATCCTTTGGCAAAAATAATTACTTGAAACTTGCGTCTATTACTGCGATAGTGATGTTTGGCCTGCTACCGTTTCAAGGCGCCCTGTTTGGCCCGACAGGTCCAAGTGCGATTGTAAAATCTGTTGACACAGATTTTGCATCCGTTATGATTATTGAAACACAAAAAGAAAAGCATACCATTATCTGGTTTTCTGAAACCTGATATAAAAAGGGATGGCATGATCAGATTTTTTAAAATTATTTTATTATTTACAGGGATATCTTGTTTTTGTTTTTTTCCCCAGCCTGCTTTTGCAAAAAATCGAGTTTTAACGAACGTAAAAGTGATCCAGGCATCAACAGGGCCTATTCATGTTGACCCAAGTCTCAATAAAATTATTTCAGAACTTAAATCTGTATTTAAATATACCTCATACAGGCTTTTAAATAATCAGAGATTAAACCTTGGCTTTAACCAGGTGGGCCGGGTTGTTCTGCCCGGGAAAAGGACTCTTATCGTCATACCTTCAAATATGGATGGTAAAAGAATCCACTATCAAATAAATATCCAAAAAAACAATCAATCAATTTTTCAAACCCGAGTGCTGTTAAAAAACAACAGCAGCATCACAATTGGCGGCCCTCAATTCAACAATGGCGTTCTTTTGTTTAATATTTCAGGATCAGTGCAATAACGATTATTTTTTTGTTTGAAGCATTCTGAAAGCATCCTTATTTGAACCTAATAAAATAGACAGCCACCTTGTGGATTCTTGACCGCTTAAAGCGATTTTGACCCCCATGGTTAAGGGAACAGAAAGCAACATACCAACAGGTCCCAACACCCAACCCCAAAAAGCCAGAGATAAAAATACCACCAAAGTGGAAAGCCCAATCCCCTGGCCCATTACCTTGGGCTCAATCACACTTCCCACAAGTATATTTACAATTATAAAGCCAATAGAAGCAATACCTGCTGCCAAAGGCCCTAACTGGATGAGAGCAAGAAGCACAGCTGGTACAGCAGCAATAATCGAACCAATATTGGGGATATAATTTAATAAAAAGGCAAACACACCCCACATGACAGGAAAATCTACTCCCTGAACTGCAAGCCATATAAAAATCGCAATTCCTGTCCCAAGGCTGGTAAGTGTTTTTATTCCAAGATAACGGTTCACACCAGCTGTGATTTCAGCATATTTTTCAAGATTTGTATTTTTGTCATTCAAAATTGCCCGTAATTTATTGGGGAATCCGGCAGCTTCTGAAAGAATAAAAATAAAGACTAAAAAAACAAAAAATGTATGGGTTAAAACACCTCCCAGTCCATTGAGTGTATTTGCCACAAGTTTAAGGATACGGCTTGGATTAAATATTTCTGTGAGCTTGTCTGTTTCAAGCTCAACACCCTGGTTTGATAAAAGTTGTAAGCTTTCAAATGTTAAGGTTTTTAAACGCTCCTGATAAAATGGAATATTACCGGAAAAATCTGCTATTGATGAAGAGACAAGGGTCACCAAAAGCATTTGTATTACGATTACACCAAACATTAGAATAATTATTCCCATTATGCCTGGAATGCCTTTTTTCTGCATCCAGAACAGAGGCGGTACACAAATAATGGATAAAAATACAGCCAGTAGCAAGGGGACTACCAACATTGCAGCGGCTTTCATTCCAGCAACGATAATGACAAATGCAGCAAATTTAATTAAAGCTCCTGAGCGATAAGATATAACTTCCATGATGATTACACCTTTTATTATCTTTGATTTTAATCACTTGTATTCAAACTCCATAACAAAGTCAAGGTTGCTAAAAAGCATGACCGATAAATAAACGCTCTCCAAAATAATTATTCATATTGACTTTCACTGTCCGGCAACTTAAAAAAAGGAATATTAACCATTAAAATTCAATGAAAACTATGACAATTCCAACATCAATTTTAGAACGCTTAAAACAAAATGAAATCATTGCAAAAAAATTTCATGAAATTGAAATCAGTATTTTAAGCATTTTAAATTTTCAAGATTTTATCGAAAAATTATTATTTGAAATCAGTTCTAAATTTTTTGTTCCCTATACATGGCTCTCTATTATTGAGGAAAGCAATATTACAGAGTACCTCCATAATATTCAGAACTCAGAACTTTTAAAAACATCAACAGCCTTTATATCTGAAAAACAATTTTCAGATATCACCCAGAACCAATTAAAACCGCTACTATCAAATAAAAATATAAACCAATTCAATGCACTAATTCCCGAGGCTGCAAACTATGAAATCGGCTCCATTGCCATTGCACCAATTACTATGGACGGTGCTATTGTAGGAAGTATTAACCAGGCAGACAAAAATATCAACCGGTTTGAGCCGGGTATTGATACATCTCTATTAGAACAAATGGCGGTTAAAGCATCCCTGTGTCTTTCCAATGTTACGGCACATGAACAATTAAAATTTCTTGCCTTCCATGATCCATTGACCAAGCTTTTAAACCGGAGGGTCATGGAAAGGATTCTTGAAAGAGAATTTCAACGGTCTAAACGATATCACATTGACCTGGTACTTCTTTTCCTGGATCTGGATGACTTTAAATCAATCAATGACACCTTTGGCCATGACAATGGAGATAAGGCCTTGTGTCATACTGCAAACTGCCTGAACAGCCTGAAAAGGGATTCTGATATTGTGGCTCGATTTGCAGGGGATGAATTTGTGGTTATTTTGCCTTCCACAAATATACATCAAGCAGAAACTTATATCAGCAGGGTGAAGCAAAAACTTGTAATTAATCCAATACCTGCAAACAACACAAGCTTTCAAATTAAATTAAGCCATGGCCTTTCTTCAGTATTTGAAAAAGGGATGGATTCATCGGCAATGCTTTTAAAAGCTGCAGATAAAAGACTTTACAAGGCTAAAAAAAATAAATGATTTATTTTTGTAAGCTTCCATTTCTATAACAAAGAATTTTATTGATTTTACGTGTCTGAAAAAAATACAAAAATCCCTGGCATATTTTACCTGCCAGGGATTTAATATTTTTCTAATTGCGTAATCTTAAGATATCAATCGAAAATCAATTCGATCTGGACCATTGGAGCGACATCTCCTTTTCTTGGGCCAAGCTTGATAATTCTTGTATAACCACCTTGTCTTGAATTAAACTTCTCTGATACTTCATTAAATAATGTATGAGCAACATCTTTCTCCCGAATAAAAGCAAGGGCCTGTCTTCTGGCATGCAAATCACCCCTTTTTGCAAGGGTCACCATTTTATCAGCTATCTTTCTTAAACCTTTTGCTTTAGCTTCAGTAGTTTTAATTTTATCATGTTTGAACAGAGAAGTTACCATGTTTCTGAACATAGCCTTTCTATGGCTTGAGGTTCTGTTCAATTTTAATACGGTTTTTCTATGTTTCATGGACGTATTCTCCTTCCTGATTGTTCTCGTCTTCTGGTGGTTCAAAACCCTCAAGATCCATGCCAAGTGTAAGATCCATGGAAGTAAGAACTTCCTTTATCTCATTTAAGGATTTTCGACCAAAATTTTTCGTTTTGAGCATTTCACTGTCTGTTTTTTGAACCAATTGATAAATAGTATGGATCCTGGCGTTTTTTAAACAATTGGAACTTCTAACGGATAATTCCAGCTCATCCACAGATCTGTAAATATTCTCATTAAATCCTTTATCCACTTCATTTGAATTTAAGTCAACATGATCGGGTTCCAAATCTTCATCAAAATTAATGAATGGATTCATTTGCTCTTTAAGAATTTTTGCAGCATAAGCAACCGAATTGTCCGGGGTAACAGAACCATCAGTCCATACTTCAAGGGTAAGCTTGTCATAATCAGTTTTATGTCCGATTCTAGATGTACCTACGACATATTTCACACGTTTAATAGGAGAAAACACACTATCAATGGGGATAGTTCCGATGGGTGAATCATCATCCTTGTTAGCAGAAGCAAGGGCGTAGCCTTTGCCGGTTTTAACAACCATGGTCATGTTTAATATACCATTTTTAGAAAGTGTGGCAATATGCTGTTCCGGGTTAAGAACTTCAACCCTGCCGTCCGGGCTTACAACATCTGCACCGGTAACCTCGCATTCACCTTTAACACTCAATGTTAAT
>Ga0307989_1000448_pt1 | contig 27166 bp, 16 predicted proteins | sample EllFjometagen185_FD_203164 | JGI IMG/M metagenome (GOLD analysis project Ga0307989, IMG submission 203164) | Marine microbial communities from Ellis Fjord, Antarctic Ocean - #185 | ecosystem: Environmental > Aquatic > Marine > Unclassified | place: Southern Ocean | collected 2014-10-08 | reverse complement strand
GCTATTGAAAATGCATCTGGCTATTAACCAGTTTCTGCAGGGCGCCTATGATTTGTCTGCCAAGACATTTGAAAATGCCTGGCAGATGGCTCAGGAAATCGATGATCCCCGATTCTTAAAGCCTATCACGACGATCAGCGCCTTAATGTTATATTGGCAGGGGCGGTTTCGCCGTACGATTGAAATTTATGAGAAATCTGTACAGGATGTGGAAACGTTTCCCCTGGGGGTATTTTCGCTTTTTGTTGCCACCAAGGTGGCTCACTCCTATGCTCTTATCGGCCAGGTTTCACAGGGGCTGGGTATGCTGGATGCTATCTATTCCCATGCCATGAAAATAGGTCGTCACAATATCGCAGGCTATGCGGTCTATAACATCGGGCAGATTCTGGTAATGCTCGGTAGGGTGGATGAAGCGTATCAGTCGCTTTTGTCACTGAAAGAAGCAGATATGGTTATCTTTGAAGAACGTATCAGATCAGACATTACCCTTCTGAAGGCCTATGTGCTTTTTCTGAAACAGAAAAAGGACGCATCCCGAAAATCGTTGCAGAACTATTTTAATATTCTGGAATCGGCAGGGATTTCGAAGAAAATCAATCCATATTTATTGCTTCTTTGCTGGGCTGTTGAAGAGGGTGACTATCCGCCGGTCAAAAACCTGTCCTTGAAAACTGAACTGGATGTTATTATCAACAGTGAAGTTGGACTCCTTAAGGGATACGGCTTTCGCATGCAGGCCCTGCTGCTGAAAAAGCAGGGAGAATCCGCTGAAACCGTACTCGAATATCTGGACAACTCATTAAAACTGTTAGAGAACGCGGGGGTTGAAGTGGATATTGCCCACACCCGAATCGAAAGATCCCGTCAATATCTGGAGATGAATCAGGAATCCCGGGCGGTTGAGGATGCCCGTAGAGCGTTTGATGTATTTGAAAAATACAGTGAACTCGATTTTCCGGACGATCTAAGGTTCCTGGTTAAATCCACACAGAGTCGTGAAAACCTGCTGGAGGAAATCTTGAAACTGGGGCAGGATGTGATGAGCATTCGCAGCAACAAGGAATTGGCCAGATATATTATCTCAACGGTGATCCGCATTACCGGAGCAGAAAGAGGGGCCGTGTTCCTGGTAAAGCCGGACTCTGAGCCCGTTGATTTTACCCTCAGGGCTGCCAAGAATTTAACCGCGGAAGATATCAGTCGACCCGAGTTTAAGCCCCACATGGCGATGATCAGGGAGGTCGTTAATACCTCGCAGGGGATTATCCGCAAAGTGATGATTGAAGATGAAGCCAGTTATCCCGCTTTCGGCAAGGTTCGTTCCTGCATTTGCGTCCCCATGATTAACCAGGGATGTATTGTGGGGGTGCTCTATAACGATAACCGCTTTATGGCATCTGCCTTTAAAGAATCTGATTTGTCCACATTTACGTATTTTGCTGCCTTGGCGGCCATTGCAATGGACAATGCCAACGCTTACGACGAAATACAACGGCTGAACAACAAAAACAAGGAAGAGAAGCAGTATTATCGAGAGCAGCATTTGGACAGCATGCATTATGATAATTTTGTGGGGAGAAGCCCGGTGATTTTAGATATGCTTGGAAAGATCAGACAGGTGGCTGAAACGGATACGACCGTTTTGATTCAGGGGGAAACCGGTGTGGGCAAGGAACTGGTAGCGGGAATTATTCTGGATAACTGCCAGAGAAAGGATAAACCCTTTATCTGTGTAAATTGCAGTGCTTTCTCAGAGACACTGATAGCCAGTGAACTCTTTGGCCATGAAAAAGGGGCATTCACCGGGGCTAACGAACGACGGATCGGGCGTTTTGAACTGGCAGATGGGGGAACCCTTTTCCTGGACGAGATCGGTGATATCTCCATGGAGGTTCAGGTTCGATTGCTGAGGGTTCTGCAAACTAAGCGTTTTGAAAGAGTCGGAGGGACAAAGACCCTTAAATCGGATTTTCGGCTGATTGCAGCAACCCATCAAAACCTGGAAGCTCTGGTGAAGACTGGGAAATTTCGTGAAGATCTCTATTATCGCCTGAATGTATTTCCCGTTAAAGTGCCTCCTCTCAGAAATCGGCAGGAGGATATTCCCCTACTGGCGCTGTTTTTCCTGAAGAAATTTGCCCAAAAATCAGCAAAAGCGTTTACCCATGTTCCGGAGAGTGATATGAAAATGCTCGTCAACTATAGCTGGCCCGGCAATGTGCGAGAACTGGAAAATGTGATCGAAAGAGCGGTGGTCATGAGTCATAAAAACCACTTCCATATTCCGGAGTTGCAGTCACAGCGAAAAGTCCGACCAGATCAGAATGGCGGGGTCACCATGATAGAAATTGAGATAAACCATCTCATCTGGGCTTTGAACGAAACCAACTGGAAAATCCGGGGTCCGGGAGGAACAGCCGAATTACTGGGTATGCATCACAGTACCTTACGCTCAAGAATCAATAAGCATGGCATTAAAAAACAGTCATTGGCCGTTTCCCAACCCCAGTTAGTGCCTGAACGAAAACTCTGTAGTATTAAGCTACTGTGAAGATTCAAGCTTTCAGTTATCAGTTATCAGTTTTTAAAGAACTGAAAACATATCTTTTTTTACTGAACACTAAATACTGACGGCTGATAGCTTATTGGTTTTCAAACCGAATGTTATTTTAGAAAACCTGACTATAGTTAAAAACAAGGACTTTTCGTTCAGGCACTAGTTACCGGTTCATGACAGGTGAGGAGATTAGATATTTAAAAGTTGGGCGATGCGTTCCCGGTGGTAATTGCCATCGCCGAAGGTCACCTGGGACGACTTGGCGTGTCTCAAGTACAGATGCATATCATGTTCCCAGGTGAATCCCATTCCACCATGGACTTGAATGCCTTCCATGGCAGCCTTGGTATAGCTGTCACTACACCAGGCTTTAGCTGCTGAAGCGGCCAGACTCTTTGCAGGATCATTTTCGTCCACTGTCCAGGCAGCATAATATACAATTGAGGTTGCCCCTTCCACATCCACAGCCATATTCGCCAGTTTATGTTGTATGGCCTGAAAGGTGCCGATGGGGACACCGAATTGGACTCTTTCCTTGGCGTAGTTGGTGCTTTCTTCCAGTGTCCAGCGTGCGCCGCCCATCATCCAAGCACTTTCAGCAATGACTGCTTCGTCGAGCATATTCTGAACGATGGGCCATCCACCATCAAGTGGACCCAATAGATTGGCAGCTGGTACAGTCACATTATCAAACAGGACTGCGCAAGTCTTTTCGCCAGTAATGGTTGGCAAGATTTTTATCTGAAGCCCCGTCGATTTGCTATCCACCAGAAACAGACTGTTTCCCTTGTTAGTCCGAGCAACGCAAATAATATAATCGGCCACATGGGCATCGGGAACAAAGAGTTTAGTGCCATTGATGACGAAGTCATCGCCTGAAATTTCAGCGGTTACGGCGATATCAGACGATTCGAATTTGCCCGATGATTCCATCAAAGCCAGAGACAAGATCATTTCGCCATTGGTGATCGCTGACAGATATTGTTTTTTTTGCTCCTCGGTTCCGGCGGCTTGAATCATGCGACCCGCATAAACTACTGTGGGGACAAAAGGACCCGGCAGCAATGCTCGTCCCATTTCCTCCAGTAAAACGATCAGGTCCAGAAAACCACTGCCGACCCCGTCATATTCCTCCGGGAACACCAATCCTAACCAGCCTAGGTCTGCTGTCTTTCTCCACAATTCAGGAGAATATCCCTTTTCATCGTTCATCATTTCACGCACCAGATCTTTTGGGCACTCTTTCTTCAAAAAATCCCGTGCGGATTTTTGTAACATCACTTGTTCTTTTTCCAGGTCAAAATCCATTTTTTCTCCTTTCTTTATCCTCTCGGTAACCCAAGAACTTTCTGGGCAATGATATTTCGTTTAATTTCAGATGTCCCCGTTTCGATGGTATTTCCTCGAGATCTGAGAAATCCGTACTGCCACCGACCGTGGTCTATGGCGTGTTTCGAATCCGGAATCAGCCGACTGTACGGTCCCTGGATATCCAGCGCCAGATTCTGAAGCCGCTGGTTGAATTCCATGCTGAAGACACTGGCCAAGGCTCCCTGAGGTCCTGGCTTTCCATCCCTAAATTCTTGAGTTAGGCCACGCAAGCCCATATATTTCAAAACCATGGTTTCAATCTGAAGCTGGGATATCTGCTGACGAATCAACGGGTCATCGTTGCGGCCCATTTCCTTGGCCAGGCGGATGACATCCTTCACCGAATTTTCCCGATCAATAGCGGCACCGGTACTGGACCGTTCAAACTCCAAGGCCCCTGCAGCTACGTACCACCCCATGTTCATTTCTCCAATCAACTGATCGAGAGGAATACGAACATTGTCGAAGAATGCTTCATTGAATTCAGCCGATCCTGTGATATTACGCAAAGGCCGCACGTCGATTCCGGGTGTTTTCATATCTAGAAACAAGTAGCTAAGCCCGCGGTGTTTGCGTGCTTCCGGATCCGTTCTGACCAGTAACACTGCCCAATCTGCTTGATGAGCGCCGCTGCTCCAAACTTTTTGTCCATTAACGACCCATTCGTTTCCTTCTGCAACCGCTGTCGTCTGTACATTGGCCATATCGGAGCCAGCTTCTGGTTCCGAGTAGAAAGTCGCCCATATCTCTTCTGCACTTAGAATTTTAGGCAGGAATCGTTTTTTATGCGCTTCAGACCCATGAGCGAGAATGGCAGGGCCACACCAACCAATGCCATGCATATTCGTTAGTCCCGGAGCACGGTGTTTGGCAATCTCCTCATAGAAAATGACTTGCTCCATAGCTGTTCCGCCCCGGCCGCCATACGCCTTTGGCCAGGTAATTCCAACGAAACCGGCATCATAGAGCTTTTTATGCCACCAGTTAGCGAACTCCTCGTATTCCTGAGAATCCGGATGGGGACTAGCCAAATCGCGGTTACTGTACCATTCCGGTAGTTTCTTCATGTTTTCGTCAAGCCATTGTCTGAGCTCTTCTCGAAACGCTTCTTGCTCGGGTGTGTATAAGAAATCCATTTCTCCCTCTCTATTTCAAGGATTTTTTGTATGGGTCGGCTAAAGTTGGCGACCAGCCTCGTATCCGTTGTGTATCGCATCATAGGCTAATGCAATCTGCTTGGCATCGCCGATAATTTCATAGGCAATCCCTTTTTTATCCAGCACTTCCTGGAACCCGTTCTCCGGTTTTGACCCGGATGCCAGCACCACCGTATCGGTATCTATCACTTCAACCTGCCCATCGATCTCGACTTTGATACCGGTGGGTGTGATCTCAGCTGCTTTGGTCTGTGTTTTAACTGTCACGCCATATCGGGATAGGTCCTGCATCATCACCCAGCGTGTGGATTTTCCGATGTCCTTGCCGACTTTTTCCAACATCTCCAGCAGCACCACCTGTTTGGTTCCCTGTGTGGCTATTTTGAGAAGGTCTTCGGGGGTTTCCACACCGTTTATCAGCAGAAATTTGACTGCTTCACCTGATGGAGTTCCTTTTTCGGCCAGGTATAGTGCGACTTCCACACCAACCGCCCCACCACCGATAATAGCCACTTTTTTCCCGCAACGGACCTTTTCCCGCAGTACATCCCAGGCCTGAACCACATTTGGCAGATCCACCCCGGGAATCGGGAGAGTTATGGGGGAAGCACCTGTTGCCAGGAGAACGAAATCGGGTTTTTCAGCATCCAGGCAGGCTTCGTCAACCGCTTGACCCAGCTTGAGTTCTACACTACTTAAGCGGATCTGCTGGGCAAGGTCTGTGGCCAGACCAAGAAACTCTTCTCTTCCGGGAGGAGCTCCTGCCAGGAAAAGCTGTCCACCCAGTTCATTGTCTCTTTCATAGAGTGTGACAAAGTGTCCCTTTTCATCAGCAGCCAGAGCGGCGCTCATACCGGCGGCTCCCCCTCCGATAACCAGCACTTTCTTTGGTTCGGTTGTTTTTTCGATCTGGCATTCCAGTTCGCGACCCGCCTTAGGATTGCAAAGGCATCTGACCTGTTGCCACTTGAATAGATGGTCAAAACAGCCCTGGGCACAGGCGATGCAGTGGACAACGTCTTCTTCCCGGCCTGCCCGGGCCTTTTCCGGCATAAAGGGATCAGCAATCAGTGCCCGACCCATCGCTACCATATCGCAGACACCATCTCCTATTAATTGCCGGGCGGTCTCAATATTGTGTACTCGATGTCCGGTAAACACAGGGACGTCGATTTTTTCCTTCATCTCTTTGGACAAGTAACCAAAGGCAGCTCGGGGGACAGAGGTTACAATCTGAGGGATTCTGGCATCATGCCAGCCCACATTAATGTTAATGGCATCTACACCTGCTTCAACTAGACGCTGGGCAAACAGCTGCAACTCTTCCCGCCCGACACCTTCCGGCATCAAATCGTTACCATTCATGCGCACCAGGATGGCATAATCATCACCGACCGCTTTGCGAATGGCTTTAATCACCTCGACGCCGAACCGCATTCTATTCTCATAGGATCCTCCCCATTCATCAGTACGCTGATTGGTCACCAGAGAAAGAAATGAGCTGACGAGGTATCCCGTGCCAGCCAGGACCTCAACTGCATCAAAACCGCATTTTTTACTCCTCAGGGCAGCCTGGCCAAAACTGTTAATCACCTGCCATACTTCGTCCGGTTCCAGCGCCCGCGTGGTTTCCCTTGTCATTCTAGAGACAATAGCAGAAGGTGCCACAGGTGTTTTTCCACCCACCATCAAGGGGTGGATATTCTTGCCACCATGGTTAAGTTGAATCACAGAACGGGCTCCGTTGTTGTTGATCGCAGAAGCCAGTCGCGTCAGTCCGGGGATGTGATCATCACTGTGTGCCCCAATATTGGTGGGGCCGGCTGACAATTCATCGACCGACGCAAACCCAACAGCAATTAGGCCGGCGCCGCCTCGCGCCCGCTCTTCGTAAAACTTAACCAGTTGATCGGTTACCAGATACTCTTCGGCCATGTTCAAGTGCATGGCCGGCATACAGATGCGATTTTTAATTTCAAGCTTGTTGATGGTGATTGGTTCAAATACTGGGTCGTTTAACATTTCTACTCCTCAATCGTTTTAAACAGTTATACCTAAAGGTTTTGCCAGGCGAGTTTTTTAAAACCGGAATTGATTTTCCATCATCTGTCGGTGGATATCTTCGGTCAAGAGTTGGTATTCCGATTCACCAGGCAGCATGATATAAAGCGGATCAGACACTTTTTCAAGATCAAAGGCTTCCTTGCCTAAGTCGACCTTTTTGATTTTAAAAGTAGCCGTTGTATCAAAATGGGACTTAATTCTGATAAAAATGGGTACCGCATAGGAGGGCAGTGCGCTTTTCAGGGATTGAGCCAGTTCTTTATGATCGATGCTGCCATTTTCCACGGTTATAATGGTGGCCATTCCCGCACGTCCGTCGGTTCCGGGGATGGAGACACCGTAGACAGTTGATCCCTCGACGCCATTCACCTGATTGATAATCGTTTCAACTTCGGTGGTTGACACGTTTTCGCCTTTCCAGCGGAAGGTATCCCCCAGTCGGTCAATAAACTGCAAATGTCTGAAACCAATATCCCGTACCAGATCGCCTGTGTTAAAATACTGGTCATTCGGTTCAAGCACATTCCTAAATATTTTTTTATTTGTTTCCGTTTTATCAGTATATCCCTTAAACGGTGTCCCACTGCTGATTTCACCAAGTAACAGACCGATCTCTCCCCGCTCGACTTTTTGCATGTACCCGTTTTTATCTAAGATCGGCTCGTTGATATCGATATCATATTTTACGATGGCATAGGACGACAGGCTCAGGCCTGCACAGCAGTCGATATTGAGAATATTAGTAAAGATGACATTTCCCTCCGATGAACCGTAAAACTCAAATACCTTTGAAATCCCGAAACGTTTCTTGAAAGCGCGCCAGATATCGGGGCGCATGCCATTGCCAACTACTTTTTTGATCGGATTTTTTCTGTCAGCAGCTGAAGGTGGCTGGTTCATGAGATAGCGACACAACTCTCCGATGTAACCGAAAGTGGTGGCTTTGAATTTCCGGGTATCTGCCCAGAAACTGGAAGCACTGAATTTGCGCCTGAGCGCAATGGCCGCGCCTGCATTGGTGGCGGCACTCCAGGATGCATATAATCCGTTTGAGTGGTAAAGGGGTAGCGGGATATAGATGATGTCAGCTGGTGTCAGGCCCACGGTCCATTGACCGAATAAATAACCGGCCGAAATCCATCTCAGGTGTGTTTGAATGGATGCTTTGGGCATACCGGTCGTGCCGGAAGTGAAAATATAGGCAAAAGGATCTTTCAGGGTGATCGTGGCAGTGGTGTCTGGATTTTTAGTAAGAGCATCCTTTGTAAGATCGGCCAGATTCAGATATCCGTCTGGGGCCGGGGTGTCGGAACCGTCCGGCATAAAACAGAGGATGTCATCAGTTTCAAACTGCAATTGCGGCTTGATGGCCTCGAAGGGTGCCAGCATCTCTTCACCCACCAGGAACAGCTGGCTTTTGGCCATGTGAATGCAGTGCAACAGCACCTTTTCGCGTAGATTGGGATTTATTAATGAAGCTACAGCCCCGAGTTTGGCAAGCGCTCCGATAATCACCACCATTTCAGGTCGATTATCAAGGAAGACGGCTGCCACATCACCTTTTATTACACCTATAGAACTGAAATAATTAGCATAGCGATTGACCCACTCGTTCAGCTCACGATGTGTGTATTTCTGCTCTTCATAGAGGAGTGCAAGTGATTCCGGATTTTTTTCAGCATTAAATTCAAGAACCAATCCCACAGAATTTTTATCCTCGGGTGTAAAGCTCCCCATTTTTTTGAGGGCGCCTAATCTAGTAGGAAGTCGAGTCAGTACCCTGCCAATTCCCGGCAATAGATCCAGGAATCTGAGTGGCGATTCAGAATTTGCTTGTACATCAGCGCTCATAGAGTGGAAATCTCCTTATTTCAGTATCATGGGAATACAGTTTTAATCATCAAATTTCAGGCGCACTGCTCCCCTGCAAATTGGAGGGGAGGCACGATTTTACGTAAAGAGCATAGACAGGTTTTTAGATCCTACTTAAGGATTTTGATTCGGTGCAGATTGAATATAAATTCTTCCATTGGTGCCCAGTTGTAGTCAATTCTGGCCGAGTGTGCATAGATCTGGTTAATTCCGAATAGAATGGGGCCAACCGCCGGGCTGCGCAAATACTCATGCATTTTAGCCAGCAGCTTCAGCCGTTTTGCCTGATCCATCTCCCTGGCCTGGGCCTTTACCAAAGCGTCGATCTCCTTTGCCTTGGGACGTTTGGTCCAACTGGAGTAGGCACTGTCACTGACAACGGTCAGAAACAAGCGATTGCTTGGATCCCGGCCGCCATTCCATGAAAAGAGCGAGAGGTGCCCTTCTCTTGGATCGCGGTTACGAGCATAGGTCGCCTTAACACCTGTCTCCAATTGCTGGAGTTTAATCGTGAAACCAACATTTTCCAGGTAACGTTGCGCCATCGCTGCAATCATTGTTGCATTTGGAATATCGTTACTATAGCTCAGAATGATGGGATCGCCAGGCTTATATGAACTTTTTTTCAGGAGCCGTTTGGCTTCTTCCGGATCAAAGGGCACCTTGTAATCAGGTTCATAGCCCAGTTCTGACCTGGAGGCGTACATGTAAAGGGGGTAACCCTCTCCCAAAAAGACGCGGTCAACGATCTCCTGTCGATTAATGGCCCGAGACATCGACTTGGTGATATTTGGGTCTGTCAGAACCGGATAGTTATCAGGCCTTCCTGCTAACCCAACCAAACTGGGGTAGGTAGGCGCTCTTTTAATCACAATGTCTTTGTTTTGCTTCAATCGTTTCACCTGGTGCGGCAGAACATCGCGAATAATATCCAACTCTCCGATTTCAAGCATAGACATACGGCTGACCTCATCGGGAAGAACTATAAATTTGAGGGTTTTGTATTCCACTTTATAGACTGGATGCTTATCAAAGCGTTCCAATTCGACATATTCACCAAATCTACGCCTGACAAACTTAAAGGGCCCGCTACCCACAGGATTTTTGCGAAACTTTTTCCTGCCTACTTTTTCAAAATACTTTTTTGAGGCAATGCCCATCCACATCAACTCCCGCCAGGGGGCATAAGGCTCATAAAAATGAAAGATCAGATTGTGATCGTCAATTACCTCGATCTCTTCAATTTCCTCAAACATGCCTGCCATCATGTTGGCATTTCTTGGATTGACTACCTCTTCATAAGTGAACTTGACATCATGGGCAGTTACCGGGTCACCCGTATGAAAGAAAAAATCTTTCCTGAGTTTGATCCTGATTGATTTGTTATCAGGCAGAATCGTTATTGATTCAGACAGGGAGTCCTTCACTGCCCGTTTGCCTGTTTTGGGATCTGAGACCATTAAAGCATCATGCATATGCAATACAACCGGGACATCAATTCCGGTCTTCAACTCCAATATGTTTATCGTTGACGGTTCAGATGCCAACGCAACCCGTACCTCGTCTTTCGGTACTGCTGCCAGAGAACCAACTGTAAGTATCAAGGCAATAAAAAGAACTATTCTTTTTTTCATTTTTTCCTTTCGTTGATTGGTTTGTATTAATCTCCTCCTGAGACGAGACAGCAACTATCAGCCATCATCGCAAAACGCCTTCAGTATGGTACCAAATCCTGCACTTGTATAGATAATGGTAACACATCGTTAAGTGGTACATCATGTAGCAACTACCATACCAATCATTACAATTTTTAATATCGTTTGATTTCAGTAACAACCATAATCCACGATTCTGTATTCTGACAGAACAGGTAGATTAAATACAGGCCTAAGTTCGATATTTCGTGCATTTCCATAAATATGCTATCTTCTCTGAAACATGACAGGATCGGGCCCTCTCATCTCCGGGATTAGCTAGACCTTAGTCAAAAAGTTATATATCCAATATTACAGTATAATAACTCGTATTTACTCTTGTATTTCTTCAAAACCGCTAAAGACAAGACCTAAAAGGTAACAAATCTTTTTAGAGAGGTCCATGACAATAGATCGTCGGCCGAATCTCTGGTGTTCATCATCAAGCATAATCACAATTTCGGTCGTGTAATGAGACTCGGTGTCATTGCCGTCTGACTCTGACTCTTCTTAAAGATTTAGCGAATATACAGACCGTCGAAGGGCAATTCCCGTCTTACGTAATTAAGGGGACACGTAACACCTACATGTCCTTTTGGTTAATCCTGAGTTACAGAAAGAACAAAGTTTTAATAAAGCTTGCAAATTAAGATAAACCGTTCATTGGCCTGAATCTGTATAGCTTGTCGCGATTATGATGACATCCTTTCAATAATCATGGTGCCGGACATGCCAAAGGCGGCACAAAGAGTGATCAGTCCATAACGCAGGTTTTCACGTTCCAGTTCATTTATCATTGTCGCCAACAACATGCCTCCGGTAGAGCCCAGCGGATGCCCCATAGCAATAGCGCCACCGTTGACGTTAACCTTTTCTTTGGGAACTCCCAGGGCTTTCATCCAGGCAAGCGGCACACTGGCAAAGGCTTCGTTAATTTCAAAGCGGTCGATGTCGGCAAGTTTCAGGCCGGCACGCTTCAAGGCCAGCACAGTTCCTGGAATTACACCATCCAGCATCTCTAGCGGATCAACCCCGCAGTTGGCATTGGAAAGTATCCGGGCCCTTGCCTTTAGTCCGTACTCAGTGCAGATGTCTTCTGAAACCCACAGCGCAACTGAAGCACCGTCGCAGATCCCGGATGAGGCCGCCGCATGAATCACTCCGTCGGGTTTAAATGGACGGGGAAGGGCATTGATCTTCTCGACCGTTGTGTCAGGCTTAATATTGCTGTCTCTGTCCAGTACGTGTTTGTCACCATTTGTATCTACCCAGGTCATAGGAACGATTTCGTTTTTAAAATTACCCTTATCTGTTGCCGCTTGAGCTTTCTGCTGACTCTGAACGGCAAATTCATTAATCTCCTCCTGGGAGATGTTATACTTAACGGCTATGATTTCCGCGGCATCTCCCTGAGAACCCAGGGTATACTTTTGTGTCAGCTCCGGGGGAAACGGATGATGCTCAATATCCACCTCCGATCCCATCGGACACCGGTTCATGTGCTCACCTCCTCCAGCCAAAACTGCGTCGTAATCTCCAATTCGCACACCGGCATTGGCAAAGGCATTGGCTTGCAACGCTCCGGAACAATAACGGTTTAAATGAATCCCTGAGACCGTATAAGGGAGATTGGAGGTAAGCACGATATTCCTGGCAATATTTGAGGCCTGCTCCTTACAGGCTATAGTGGTTGAATAGATCAAGTCTTCTACTTTGTCGGGCGGAAAATCGGGATTCCTTTCCATGAGTGCATTAACCAGTCGTGCCCCGAGATTGACGGGATGGATATCTGCGAACTCCCCGCTAATTCCTTTTTTGACCTTACTTTGACGTCCACGTGCAGTCCTTACGGCATCAATCAGATAACTCTCTCGCATAATACTCCTTATATTTGATGAATTTATCGGTTATTAAACAGATATTTCAGGTTCTGTTTTCATGGAAACGAATACTTAGGGGTCTCCGTAGCTCATTTATCAGCAACTACCATACCAATCGTCTCAAATTAAAAAAGCTAGATTACAGGCCCTAATGCCAACCATCATTCAATATTTTGACAATGCAAAGGTGCCGTATTCAGGGAAATGTGCGACATATAGCGTATTTGTATGCGCATAGACCGCTTCATTCGCGTCCAGTGATTTGGGAATTCTGTGAATCATTAGTACCTGATAAATCATTTTCTGCGTTTTTTGGACAGAAAATGATTTGCCAAGGTACTTATCCAGTTCATCTGGGCTAGGTAACTGAAAAGAGGATCATCAAAATAGTTTCAAACACCTGGGGCGAAAAATTGGGAGATGGGAAGGTCACCCGTGTCAGAAGCCCGAATGCCCAGCTTGTGCTCCAGATGTTCCCGTTTAAAACCGGGGTGTTTCCTTTTCAAGCACAAATGATTTCATGGCCAGTCTTCCCAGATCACGATCCAGTGTTGCACCGACGACAATTGCATCACAGCTGTCTGCTTAGGTAGTGCCCGAACGAAAACCCTGTACTATTAAGCTACTGCACATTCTAGCAACTTAGATCCATATTGAAGATTCAAGCTTTCAGTCATCAGTTATCAGCTACCAGTTTTTAAAAATCTGAAAACATGTCTTTTTTACTGAAGACTAAATACTAACGGCTGATAGCTTATTGGTTTTCAAACCGAATGTTATTTTAGAAAACCTGACTATAATTAAAAACAAGGACTTTTCGTTCAAGCACTAGGTAGCAAATATCTTTTCACCGTTCAATAACTCAGGTAACGGTATATCGAAAATTGAGTCTAAATAGTTTGGTTCTGAGTTCAATAGCCAAATTTTATGTCTATATCATTATCAATGTCATTAACTTAAGGAATCATGCCACAAGACACGAATGAAGCGGCGGATACGTAGGTGAATGTGCCAAATGCCGCACATTGCTTTGAATTTAGCACACTTGTTTTGTCATGAAATAAGATGACGCCTTACCTTTGCGACTGTAATCGAGCATTTTTTCAGCTAAAATGATTGGTGTGGTAGTTGCAGTAGATGAAGTGTGGATTGCAGGGCAACAGGTGTTGATGGTGAGACCATAGAACAGTTCGAATCCGATCTCAAAGGTATTCTCAAAAAGCTTTGGAATCGGCTTTTATCAGGTAGCTATTTTCCGCCTGCTGTTAAAACAGTAGTAATCCCGAAGAAGAGATAGAAAGAAAATGGTGTTTAAAATATGAGATGATAATTAAACCCCCAAGCGAATAGGGCAGAAATAGATGGTGGTTGTCATTCTGAAACGTCAGATTAATACTGAGAATTTAAGATGTCTGCGAGTAGCCTCTTTTGTATCTCGGCAGAGAATTTATATTCGGAGGAGTTTAGGGAATATTTCGATATTCTGCCAGCAAATAAGTTGCCTTCTAGAAGTGTTAAATAACGGGGCAGGGCTTTTAGCGTGTAGGTTTGTTAAACGATCCTTTCCACGCCGATCCGTAGTTTTCTGGCAATGGATGGGCAACGGGTTGTAAATTATTAGTACTATTCAGGTCGGATGGATGTTTTTAATGAGTACTGGACAGGTTGCCGGTGCTGATGTGTTCATACAGGTGTAGATTATTTAGTTAATGAAATAGGAGAGAAATTATGTCAACGAAAGAAGTTGTTATTGTAGAAGCAGTACGAACCGCTTTTGGCCGCATGGGTGGAACGATTCGTGATATCCATAGTTCTAAACTGGGTGGAATCGGTATTAAGGGGTTACTTGATAAAACCAAAATTGCAGAGAAAGCGCATGTCGACTGCGTCTTTCTGGGATCTGCCCTTGGCTGTTCCAATTCAGGAAATCCAGCTCGCTGGGCCACACTGGATTCCGGTCTGGGTTATGAAACATCTGCATCCTATGTGGAAATGCAGTGCGGGTCTGCCATTGATTCCATCAATCACGCTGCCTGGAAGATTTTGGCCAATCAGGCTGATATCATCATCGCCGGAGGAATGGAATCATACAGCCAGATTTCTATTAAGTTTTCTATGTCTACCACTCCGTTTAAGCTGATACCACCATTGCCAATTCCGCCTACGCTGTCACCGATTGTAGAAGAGTGTATCGGTATGGGGCTGACTGCTGAAAATCTGCAGGTTCAATATAATATCCCGAGAGAAGCATCAGACGAATTTGCATACAACAGCCAGATGCGCGCCAAGGCAGCCCAGGACGCCGGTTATTTCAAAGATGAGATCATTCCCGTCACCATTCCCGGGACCCGAAAAACACCCGAATTTGTCTTCGACGTGGATGAGCATCCAAGGGGCGAATCAACCCTGGAAGGCATGGCAAAACTGAATCCTGTATTTAAGGCGGGTGGAACTGTCACTGCTGGAAACTCTTCCGGTCAGAATGATGGCGCAGCCTTTGTATTGATGATGAGTGCTGAGAAGGCGAAAGAACTGGGTTACACTCCGATGGCTAAGTGGCTGGCTGGTGCTGACTATGGTTGCGATCCCAAAATTATGGGAATCGGTCCTGCATACGCAATGCCGCAAGCAATCAAGAGAGCAGGCCTGAACCTGGCTGACATGGATGTACTTGAGTGTAATGAGGCCTTTGCTGTTCAGAACCTGGCTGTTGCCAAGGAGATCGAAAACCAGACGGGTGGAACAGTTGACATGGAGAAGTGGAACCCGATGGGTGGCGCGATTGCGTTTGGTCATCCCAATGGCGCTTCCGGAGCCCGCATCGGTATGTTTGCCATGCGTCATCTGATCCGCACTGGTGGGAAATATGGTGTGTTTGGTTCCTGCTGTGGTGGTGGTCTGGGTGTGGCAACGGTGATCGAGAACCTTCAGCGATAGTCCTTTTCGTTTCTACTGTCCTACGGCCGGTGATTCATATATGCCGGCCGTTTGCTTAACAGGTCTCCCGCGATTAATGGTTGTGTGGGGGGGGAGGCTTACCCTTCAGTTTGCTTTTTAGCCAGTTCCGTGTACTTGGAAAATTCCGCCATTGAAGACTTCTGATAGATATTATAAAGAAAGAGCCCCATCACTTCTGTTAGTTGCGCTGTACTCACCATGAAGTCTTCTATGGGAATCTGTCAGGTTTTTTCTGTAGCCAGTGCATGGGTGTCTTTAAGCAGGGATTTGGTGATAAATTCGAAGGTTTTTTTGAGATTTCCAGGGTCTGACCCGTCTTTCGGTCCAAATCCCAGACTATCCATGGTAACAATCAGCTTACCCAGGGTGATATCGAGGTTGCTGTATGAAATGGTGTCCCCATTGGCTTTTGAAGTGATGATACCCCCGTCGATCAGCCGCAACAGCCACTTTTTACCGAGACCAGTTGCTTCCAGAAACGCTTCGTTACCTTCAATATCTTTAGCGCCCAGCAGACGTTCGATGGGCCTGAAGTGCTCCGAAAATGCCCGGCGACTCTCACGGTTAACGTTTTCTATCCGGCTCCTCGCCAACGGATTTTTCCGAGATACAGGAATATTTTATGTCATGCGGCAAACAGATCTCAGGCTACTTGAAGACCTGTTCCGGGCAGAAGTTTTCAGGTGGCTTGAAGAAGGAGGGAAAGATTACAGACGAATTGATCCGAAAACTGATCGGATGGCGAGATTCCGGTTTCAGCATTGATAATGGTGTTCGCATCAAGAGAAAAAATACTAATGGTAGGGAGGCCATTTCCTTGTATATTATGAGAAATGTCTTCAATATTAGAAAAGTCAAGTACGTTGAGAAAACCCAGAAGGTGATATACCAAGGTAAAATGAAAAAAGGAAAAGACCGGAAAAACTTCGAGGTATATTCTGCTCTGGAATTTATGGCGGCGATTACACAACATATTCCAAACAAGTTTTCCCAACTTTCCAGGTATTTTGGCTTCTACTCAAACAAGAGTAGGGGAATGCGGGCAAAAGCTGAACAGATAGAACATACTCAGGACACCGCTGAAGTAAATGATAAGGAGGGAATCAATATCATTGATGTCTCAAAATACAAGCCCAAGAAAGTACCGTCTCTCACGTGGTGCGAATGTATCAAGAAAATCTGGAAAGACGATCCGTTAGTCTGCCCTGAATGCGCTCATCAAATGCGTATAATTTCGTTTATCACCGAGGGCCCGATCATCCATAAGATTCTCAAACATTTGGGACTATGGGAGGAGGAGATTGCCAGGGCTCCACCTTCAAAAACGGATGCCCCGGAGATTGTGTGGATACCTGTTAGCGATACTGGATGGGAATATCCCGATCAGCCGGATATTGTGGGTTAGCATTTCCCGTGTCATGAGCGTGGTTGCGAAGAGCGGAAATTTCTATTCCGAATCCGGAGAAAAACCTGAAATACGAGAGCTAACTGAAAAATCTCCCTTAATTTCATTTCAACCAACCCCGATTTCAATGTAATTCACGCCTGTTTTGTTCCAGTATTGAAAAAAGGAGTGATTGTTGATTGATAGCGAAAAAGCACTTTCCTATCACCATCGTATGTCATTGTGTAGAATACAGGTGATTATTTTGAAAACAATCAAACTTAAACAATAGTGCATAACTTTATTGTTCTCAATTTACTATTCCCAAAATTGGTCGAGAACTTGAGTTTCGAAGCGCATCGTTTCAATATTTTCTATAGTTGAAGTTAACAAGCCTTCTATATCTATATTTTTCTCATCTGTGTCCAAATCACTGACTTTTCCATGGATTTCAGGTTTTTTAGGTTGAAAAACGGTACAGCAATCTGGAAAGGGCTGGATGCTGATAGAAAAGGATCCGATTTTTTTTGCCTGATTAACGATATCCACTTTGTCCATTCCAATCAGCGGTCGAATAACCGGTAGAGTCGAAACTGCTTGAGTACAGGCCAGATTCTCCAAAGTTTGAGATGCAACCTGCCCGACAGCCTCCCCTGTGACATATCCAATGGCTTTGTATCGGTCTTTCAATCTCTCTGCAACACGATACATCATTCTGCGGTATATCTTTGGAGTGTTCCAATCCACCCACTTTCATGATGTCTCCTACAGCACCGATTGTTAGTTCTTCCCCTTTTTTAAAACCATCAGGCAATTGAAATGAATAGCTGTTCGATGCAACTTGTTTTAGAGGATTGTCCTGCTCCGGCTGAACAATAGGGTTCAGTGATTTATAGACCCAGTAAATTTTATAATAAATCCCGTCAATCTTCCCAATACGAGATTTTCCATCGGTTTTGCTGGCAATCGACTAGTTCTCATTTTTCCTCTCCGTCCTTTATTGGATATCCTATTTGGAACCCACTATCATTTAAGTTTTTATCTTTTTTTTCTAATCTCTATTCCGGGAGATGAACAGCGTCGGATCCCCCGGGTTGGTGTTTTATAAATCTGAAATGAGGCGGTGGAAGAACTGCACGGATCGTTCGATGTTTTGCAGGGAGATTCGTTCATTGACATTATGGATCCGGTCCAGGTCACTTTGCTCGATGAGCATGGGTGAAAAACGGTAGATGTTTGGACAGACAGTTTCATACCGCCGGGCGTCCGTGCCGCCCATTACCAGATAAGGCGTGACCAGAACGTTTGGAAAAATATCATGTATGGTACTTTCCACACGGGCGAATCCCTCACTGTCTGATGGAGAAACCAGGGAGGGATCATCTCCAATCATCGGTTCGATTTCAATGTTTACAGAGCCTGCAACATTCTTAATATGTTGGATTACATCCGGAACGGTTTCACCCGGGAGCAGTCGAAAGTTGACAACAGCCGAGGCCATGGGTGGCAGAACATTATGGGCCATGCTGCCTTCAATCATGGTTGCAGCGGTAGTGGTCCGCAGCATGGCGTTTCCAGAGGGGGTCTTGGCTATTATGCGTTTGAACAAAGGGCCAAAAAACCAGAGATTGGCTGTCAGCAGCCTGAAATAGAAAGGCAATTCTGAGCCGATTCTTTCAAACTGCTCTTTGACTGGTCCGCAGATGCGCATCTCAAACTGCTGCTTCTCAAGATCAGCAATGACCTTGGCCAGGACACCAACCGCTGTATTTTTAGGTGGCATCGAGGCGTGCCCACCCGTACCCTTAATGGTAATACGAATACTGGTCATCCCTTTTTCGGCGATACCCACCATGGCCATGGGCTTTTTCAACATCGGGAAGACTCCGTCGGCGACCACACCTCCTTCGTCCAGAACAAAATCAAATTCGATTCCTCTCTCTTCGAAAATTTTTGCCATAGCTGAGGCGCCGAGTTCCCCTCGGGTTTCCTCGTCATGACCAAAGGCCAGGTATATGTCACGCTGTGGCTTGAATCCATTGGCCATCAGCATCTCGACAGCTTCCAGGATGGAGAGCAGGTGGATTTTCATATCCATCGTTCCCCGACCCCAGACAAAGCCGTCGGCGATAACACCGTCGAATGCCGGGTGTTCCCACTGATCTGCTGTGGACTTCTCCACCGGGACGACGTCGCTATGCGCAATCAGTAACACCGGTTTCAAGTCGCTGTTCGACCCTTTGAGATGGTAAATAAGGCTATACTCGTTGACGATTTCTCGTTTATTTTGCTGGTGAACAGCGGGATAGTTTTCCTGCAGCAAGTCGATGAAGGCCTGATACGGTTTCCAATCGATTTTGGAACTGTCTGTGTGCGAAATCGTTGCTTTCTGGATGGCCTGCGACAGTCGGTTCGCAACGCCATCCACGTCGATTTCAGGCAGGTCCTGTTGAGTGGATTCCGGTACTACTGATTTTTTCACTGAAGCGGCTCGGAAACAAAGGATTGTGACCAGTCCGAGGAATCCGATTAAGATAATTATTCCCATGATAAATTCCTTTTATGAGGGGATTAGTTAAGGGTCGGCTTAAAATTTAATCCGCATTCTGTTTGCAAAATGTCCGGCTTTTGGGACCATTGTAAACAGAAAGTGAAGTTATTTTTTAACGATCCCCAAGGGTCGGCTCAATTACTATCCAGCCTTTTTTATACATGATGCGAGCGAACAAAATAGAAATGGCTGCCATACCCGGGATCAGGATTCCGATGAGTTTCCCGGCATGACCTCCCATGCCCATCACAACAATGACCGCCAGGGTGAATGGCACCACAGCGACTTTCCATTGGGCAAATCCGCTGGTACTGCTGCCCATCCAGGCGACACCCAGGGCGCCGAACAGTGCCGGCAGGATATTATCAAAGGCCGGTTTCAGGGTCGGGTCGCTTAATACGGGTGTCAGGGGTACCAGTAATATGACGCCCAGGGCGATAATGACGGTGGAGGTCAGCGCAGAGGCCGCGATCGTGATGGTGGAAATAATTTCACCCTCTTCTGTGGCGGATTGCACCTCGGCGGTTTCCATACATATCATCAGGGCAGGAATCCTGAGGTTGGTCAGGTTCCCAGTGACATACAGCAGATAGGACCCCCCGATACCAGCCATGGGTGTGTACATCATGACTTCGATAAGCGAGATCGGAACGAAGACGACCGCCAGTGAGCCCAGGCCTGCCATCAAATTCCCCAGCGGTGGGAAAATACCAAATTTCCAGCAGGTCAGAGCAGGTACTGCGATGATAATGAAAAGGGCGATGACTCCTGTCACACGTCCAAGTTTGTGCATTGAACTGAGATAACTTTCATATGTTTTCATAGCCGCTCCCCTTTAAAGTGAAATAAGGACAGCCGAAGCCATCGCAATAATCATGCTGAATGATAAGGCAAAATCCTTGAGCCAGTTGATCTTGAATTTAGTAATCAACCAGCCGAAGACACCCATGGCACCAGAGCTGACCAGAATGACCGGCAGTCCGAGACCAATATCGCCTTCACTGCCGGTCAGCAACTGAAGCAGACTGGCCGCGATAGTGTCGCCCAGGAAGACCGAAAGCAGACCTGCAAATAGTGCGGCAATCAACACAGGGACCCAACCGGCGTCCTTGCTTTTTGCTTTGGAGATAGTGCCTTGTATACGCTTCAGGAAGAATAGGACCATCAGCAACCCCCAAACTATTCCCAGAGACATAAGCCACATGGAATTGGCAAATACCGCAGCTGTGTAACCCTCACCCCCCAGGCCGGTTATTCCCATACTTTTGGCCCCGACGTCAGCTGCCATCAGCTCGTATACGGCTGACCCAACTACGGATAGTCTGATCCATGGAAAGTAGATCCCCAGGACCGGTGCCATTGCGATTAAAGAGATCAAAATTGGCAGCGAGGGAATGATTGAAAAAATCGTGCTTTGCCGGATGGCCCCTTTGAGCTTGGCTTTGTCCATGCCGGACTCAATCCCACGATTCCAGGCTTTACGCAGGAATAGTGCGGATTGTAGGAGAATAAACACAAACACCATTCCTCCCATGATGGCTAGAAAAGAACTGTTTGCTATATCTAAATAGTTTTCCATGGCTTCCTATTGGCTGACAGGTTAAACCGAGTTGTGCGTCTGAAAATCCGCTATGACGCATTATGAGCTGAATGCCACATGGGATATGAATGATTTTTTACCCAATGTACTGAATGCTTTAAAACCGGTATCGTAAACTCTTCGTCTAATGTTGTTTTTCGCAGTGATTCTTAACTGGTTATACGGCAAACGGATCGTCTAAGAAGGGCCAGAGTCTGGTTGTATCAACCCGTTCATACGGTATCTTCAGCATGTCACCTGCCAGCGCTCCCAAATCTCCAGCATACAGAATCTGCTTGGATATCGGGGCAAATCCGGCATGAAAATGCTGTATCGATTTGACAACCAGTATCTTTTTCAGTTGCGGATCCACTCCTAGTTGGGAAAATGCCTTTGGGGAAAAGCATTGAGCTCGGTTATGAGTCAGTATGACATCAATACCGCTTGCGGGTGAAAGTGAGACATCTCCACCAATGTGAATTTTTATGGCAGCACAGGCGCCATAGGACATGTTAATCTCCCCCATGTTATCGGTCACTTCATCCGCCAACCCGATAACAGTGGCCAGAACATCGACCGGTGGCCCTGAAGTTGGCCCCATTTTTCCGCCAATACGCAGTTTGATTTGTGTATTGAGGCCGGCATCCTCGCAAAGGGAAACCGCCACGGGATCATACATCATTGCAATGGCGGAGTTCGTGATGCCACGGCTCATCATTTCCGAGAGGAAAAATGTGGAATCGCTGGGCGCCCCGCCACCGGCGTTGTCTGCGGTGTCAGCAATGGTAATTGGTCCCTCTGCAGCCCGCTCCGCCTTGGTCAGGCATTCGTCCAGGGTCAGGGGAAAAGCGCAGATATCCTGTCTCATTTCAAAAAGTCTCATCCCCAGCTTTTCAGCAAGTTCAGCACCCTGGTCCGGATTCCCGTCTGTGACCACCACCATGGTAGCCCCCAAATCCGGAACGTCACCATAGGGAAAGCCATGCCCCGCCCAGACGTTGAGAACACCATTTTTCCCCTCCAATGCGCTCAACTCATCCACGAAACCGCGCATGGGTTCCCGCGTGGTGTGAATCATCCCGATCATGCGGCAGCGAAAGAAAGAGGTCACCGGTTTGACTTTTCCTTCTGCTGCATCGGCCAGTATTTCGAACAGCTCCTGCATTCGGAGCAGAGTATCCACGTGGGGATACTCCTTATATCCAACCAGCGCGTTCGCATTGTCCACCATCTGCTGCGTAACATGACAGTGCAGATCCAGTAATGCTCCCACGGGAACATCAGGACCTACCAGCTCCCGAACCTTTTCGATCAGGTCTCCTTCGCAGTCGTCATATCCATCTGCCACCATAGCACCGTGGAGAATCAACAGCACCGCATCTACATCGGAGCTGGATTCAAGATCAGCCAGAAGTTCATTCCGCAGCTGCTCGTAAACAGACCGTGGTGTCAGTCCGGCAGGCTGTGCGAAAGCAAAAAGTCCCAGTTCGACCTCCCAGTCCCGCTGATTCACGGTTTCGGTCGCCACAGCCTGCATAGCCTGGAACAGGGCCGGTGCGTTTTCATCCGCATCACTCCGTCGATGCAGCAGGACCTCTTCCCAGGCATTCCACCCTGTCGGTATAGGTGAGAAGGTATTCGTCTCTGTTCCCAGCATTCCAATAAACAGTTTCATCAGTTCCTCCGATTATTTTTATAGGTAGTTATTTTTTCCTGCTCCATTTTTGGAGAAGGGCAATGATCCTATCGTGTTTTACACCTGATCCCAATAGGCTTTTCTGAGTTCTTTCTTCTGAATTTTACCCACTTCACTACGAGGAAGATCATCCCTCAATACGACCTCAGCGATTCTTTGACTTTTACCCAGGCGACTATTGGCCCATTCCAATATCTCGGCAGCTGTGCAATGGCTTCCCTGTTCAAGCACAACAAACGCCAACGGGGTCTCTCCCCACTTCTCGCTTGGAATACCGATCACCGTCGCCTCGTGAATTTCTTCATTTTGATTGAGCTCTTTTTCAATGTCCGAGGGATAAATATTCAAACCGCCCGAAATAATCATATCTTTCTTCCGGTCGGACAAGAACAGGAAATTATCTTCATCCAAATGTCCAGTGTCCCCGGTCCTGTAGAAGGTCTGTTCTTCACTGTCATGCCATAGCATCTCCCGGTTTTCTTCGGGCAGGTTCTGATACCCTGCGGACATAACAAGCTGCCGACCCACTATTTCGCCGATTTCTCCAGCTGGTAATTCCTTCCCCTTATCATCGATAATCTTCACCTCACAACCCGCGACCGGTTGGCCGACTGAAGCCAATTTGTCCGGAAACTGGGAGGTCATTAGACTGGTTGCCGCTCCCCCTTCGGTTATGCCATAGCCTTCCACAAACTCTCCCGGAAATTTCTCGATAATTTTTTTCTTCAGCTCCAAACTTAAGGGAGCCCCCATACAGAGCATAATAAACAGGGAGCTCAGGTCGAACTGGTCAAAAGACTCAACCTTCAGGATTCGATCATACTGGACCGGAACCATGGTCATGAAATTGACTTTTTCTTTCTCTACCAGTCTTAATAGCTCCTCGGCATCAAACTTCTCCATCACGACACAGGTCGTCCCGAAACGCAGAGCAGGCAAGATAGAGGCCATGGTGATATTAGAGTAAAACGGTGTGGAAATAAGGCCAGTGCCGCCCGCGAATAACACAAATGTATCGGTAAAGGCCTTGCGAATAGCATGGGTATGAACAATCCCTTTGGGACTTCCTGTTGTCCCTGAACTGTAGATAACGTTGAAGTCATCTCCTCCTCGTAATGTTACCTCGGGCAAATCACTGGAAACCCCTTCCAGAAAGGTAGTGACACTACTCCAGCTGGGATCATTAAAATCCAGACCAATCCTCAATTTTGATCCCAGTTGCGGATTTCGGTTTAAAAAAGAGTCGGCCAACTCTCTCATCGCCTCTGACACGGCAATCAGTTTGGCCTCAGAATCTTCCATCATTAAACCAAGCGCTGCGGAACTGGACATGGTCGGTAGTGGAACAACACAGGCGCCCACTGTCACGGATCCCATTATCAACTCAACATATTCTACGGAATTTTGTGACAAAATAGCGACACGGTCTCCTTTTTTAATCCCCTTCGCAAGCAGTGCATTGGCAATCCTGCAAACTCGCTCATTTAGCCGGCTCCAGGTAATACGCCTCTCTTTGAAGATGAGGGCCAAATCATCAGGACGTTCCGCAGCAATTTTTCTAAAGGCGCTCGGAATATCATCCCCAATTTCAAAAGGGATTTTTGGTGTATTCATATCATGTTTCATATCTATCCGTGTTTGTGGTTTCGAATGATCTAATATTAAAGCATTTAAAAAATTAAAAAAATGGTTGCTCTAATTCAAAGCAGTACCCAAAGCCCGCCGATGTTGAATGTCTGGTCTTTGTTTCGCCGTTTCCCACACCAACAAGTACTCTTGTATTATTTAGAATCCTGGCCCATCCCCGGCGGAAAAAACAGATGAATATGCCTGGTCATGACCATCCCCGCTGTGTCCGGACGCTTGTTCTCAATGGCTTGAATCAATTGCTCCCATTCATCAAATATGGTTTCCATATTATTGACATCGAACGGGATCCGATTATGATTGTAGTTGGGATAGTTGTTATAAACCGTCAACAACACAGATTCAAAAAGTAGATTGTGAGTCATTCGGGCCAGCAGTTGATGCAGTTGATTCTCAATTTCAAAAAACGCTGCCCAGGCACTTAATCCCTTTCTTAAAAGGACCCCGGCCTTTCCCTGCAACTTCTTCAACCGCTGAATATCACTTTTATCCGGATTGACACTGGCAAGCGAAGCTGCCGATACCTCAAGGGTACAGCGGAACACAAACAAGTGTTCCTGGGAGACCTGCTTCTGACGGATTAAAAGCCCCAGGCTTTCGCTGACCTGATCAGATGATACTGCCCTGACATATATCCCACCCGAACGACCCAACCTGGATTCGGTCAATCCCTTCTGTTCAAGAATTCGGAGCGCTTCCCTTAATGTGCCATGGCTGGTCCCAAGCATTTTCTGAAGTTCTCGAGATGACGGCAACTTGTCTCCGGGCTCCAGTCCTTGCTCCATGATCGCGTGCTCTATCTGATCGACGATGAAACCGACCACACTTTGGGGTTTGGATTTTTTATTAAACATTGTTTTAATGGTTATAAATCATTTTCTAATTGCTTTAATATTAAATACATTAAACTATGTAAATATAAATTTGGAAATTCGGAAAAAAATAAATCATTTTCTAATTGCTTTAATATTAAATATATCAAACTATGTCAATATAAATTTGGAAATTCGGAAAAAAAATAAAACGGAGTCCATGCATGAAAAATCTAGTTTCTCTTTTTTTTGCAGGTCTATTCTTCATATCTACTGCCTATGCTGGATGTGACAGCGGGGATTGTGATAATTTGCGAAAGCGACTCATGATACTCCTCCTTTGTTGAGATTGCGGGAACAACTCAACCTAAGGAAGTATCACTGAGTCGTCCAAACGGCAAAGTCATTGGACTCTGACCCCGCCCAGAGGGCGGGGTTTTCTATGTTAGAATAAACACAGCTCGGGCTGTATCGAAGAGCTAGCAAGTAATATTTAAAAAACAGCAAATTGGAAGTGCAAAATGTCAGTTGTATCATTTCCACAAACTGTGACATCACTTAAGTTTCAATCAGATGAGATGTGAAGCAAACTTCTCACAATAATTTATGTAACAAGATCTTACTGAAACCACATGGATCTAAATGCAACAGCATGAAACATAAAATGAATGACAGCATAATGGCAGAAAAGACGCTTGATGAATGGATTCAGGAACACTCGCAACTAAAGGATATTCTTCTGGGAAATGAAGTGTTTTGGCAAAATCCTCAATACGATACGTTTGAAGCCGCTCAAGACAGAGAATCACTTTCTGAGTCAGATATCAAAGACGCAGAAGAGCGGTTGAAGCGTTTTGCACCGTATATTTCTAAAGTTTTTCCAGAGACACGAAATAGAGGGGGCATTATCGAATCTCCCCTCATTAGAATTTCTGCTATGCAACAATGCTTGGTAACGGAATTTGGAGGGGAGATAGCCGGGGATCTATTACTAAAGTGTGACAACGATCTGCCCATTTCCGGGTCGATTAAGGCGCGGGGCGGTATTTATGAAGTGTTAAAACATGCTGAATTCCTGGCACTTCAACATGATCTCATCTCGATAGATGAGAATTATACCATCTTTGAGAGCGATAAATTCAGAGAGCTCTTTTCTCACTATTCCATTGCTGTGGGATCTACGGGAAACCTGGGACTGAGTATCGGGATAATGGGCGCTCAGTTCGGTTTTCAAGTCTTCGTACATATGTCTTCTGATGCAAAATGGTGGAAGAAAGACCTGCTACGGAAAAAGGGTGTTACCGTCATCGAATATCAATCCGATTACAGTAAGGCAGTCGAGGAAGGAAGAAAACAAGCCGATCTTAATCCGAACATACACTTTATTGATGATGAAAACTCAGTAGACCTTTTCCTGGGATATGCCGTCGCCGCGTCAAGACTGAACAGCCAGTTAGCCGAACTGAACATAACCGTCGATAAAGACCATCCACTTTTTGTTTACCTGCCTTGTGGTGTGGGTGGCGCTCCTGGTGGAATAACGTTTGGGCTGAAGCAGCTTTACAAAGATAATGTGCACTGTTTTTTTGCAGAACCGACCGCTTCTCCCAGCATGCTTCTGGGGTTATTGACACGACGCCATGGCCAGGTCGATGTACGTGATTTCGGTTTGGACAATGTGACGGATGCCGACGGTCTCGCCGTGGGGAGTCCCTCCGGTTTTGTGGGGAAAAAACTGGAGAAAATGATCAGTGGTGTATTCACAGTTCAAGATGAGACACTTTATAAACTGCTTTGTCTATCCTCAGATGTGGAGAAAATTTCTCTTGAACCCTCCGCATTAGCAGGAATTCCTGGGCCGTATAAGTTATTTAATACCGCTGAAGGCAAGCACTATGTAGAAAAATGTGAATTGCGGCAAACCATACCGAATGCAACTCA
>Ga0307989_1000445_pt1 | contig 27230 bp, 21 predicted proteins | sample EllFjometagen185_FD_203164 | JGI IMG/M metagenome (GOLD analysis project Ga0307989, IMG submission 203164) | Marine microbial communities from Ellis Fjord, Antarctic Ocean - #185 | ecosystem: Environmental > Aquatic > Marine > Unclassified | place: Southern Ocean | collected 2014-10-08 | reverse complement strand
AACGGGATACCGTTCAGCTTGGGAGTTTCGCTTACGCAAAACTCCATGCTTTGGGTTCTGAACGGGATACCGTTCAGCTTGGGAGTTTCGCTTACGCAAAACTCCATGCTTTGGGTTCTGAACGGGAAACCGTTCAGCTTAGGAGTTTGCTACGCAAACTCCTGAAACAACCTTTGGTTGTTCACTCACATCGGAAATGTAACCAACTTGTTGGTTCCGCTTCTCTCGCTCGTTTGAGAATAAGGGTAGAAATTGACAATTTTTAATACTGATATTTGACATACACACTATTTCTGATATCATAGAGTGATTCTAATCATTTGAGATCAGAAAATTTGATTGAGTGTATTTTTTGCATACTAATTTTATAATTTAGACTTAGGAATATTTGCATGGAAGACTATCGTCTGCTATATATGTATAAATCAGCTATTCAGGCTCTCTGTGATAACTTCACTCAAACTGTCGGGATAGATGTTGCCGTTGTAGATAAGTCCTTGATACGTATTGCTGCAACGGGCAGATGCAATGTAAATCAGTTTCTTAATATTAACGGTCTTATCCAAAAGCAGGTTATAGAGAAGCAAGAATCTCTTATTATCAAGAATCCAACGCATGATGAGGCTTGCAATAGTTGTGAACAAAAACAATTCTGTGAAGAGACTCTTGAAATATGCCTACCAATCATCATTGAGGGTATCGCTATAGGTTCAATCAGTATGATTACATTCACACAAAAAGACCGTACCAAGGTACTGAACAGTCTTAACCTATTTATGGAACTCTCAGAAAACTTTGCCGGGATAATCGAAGAATTCCTTTCCAGAAATAAATCAATTTCTGAAATAAAACCAAAAAAATTGAAACGGGAATTGGTAACATTTTCTCATTTAATCGGCAATGCAACCCAGTTTACAGAAGTAATCCAAAAAGCAAAACTTGTATCACCAAATGATGTAGCCGTTATGATTATGGGAGAAAGCGGCACAGGTAAAGAAATGCTGGCAAATGCTATTCACAACGCCAGCCCCAGAAAAACCTATCCTTTTGTTGCAATTAACTGCGGGGCTATACCTGAAAATCTTATGGAGTCAGAGTTGTTTGGATATGTAGACGGTGCCTTTACCGGAGCGAGCAGAAAGGGACGAAAGGGTAAATTTGAACTAGCAAATAATGGAACTATCTTTTTGGATGAGATAACAGAGATGCCGATCAGCCTTCAGACAAATCTTTTAAGAATATTGCAGGAACAGCAGTTGGAACGTCTAGGAAGCAACAACTCAATTGATATTGATGTACGAATCATTGCTGCAACCAATAAAGATATACATAGTCTTATCAACGAAGGCCTGTTCCGTGAAGATCTCTATTATCGGCTTAATGTAATACCGCTGGAACTTCCACCTTTACGAGAAAGACAGGATGATATTGTACCGCTTATGAACTATTTCATGACTAAACACTCACTTTTCATAACAAAAAGACATGTACAGGATTTCAATGTACCAAAAGATATCTTTGAATTTTTCAAACGCTATAATTGGCCCGGGAATATTAGAGAACTGGAAAATGTAATTATCCATATGCTTAATATGATGGATGAACAGGGGCACGTCTCTTTTAATTCTCTTCCCGTATATATCTTTGAATCAAGTCCAAACTTAACTCCTTATCCGTTTTCAGCTTCAGAGATTGTACCAATTGAAATCTTAGAGAAACGGGCAATCGAACAGGCACTTGAATACTATGGCAATACTACAGAAGGAAAACAGGCCGCGGCAGATCGTCTTGGTATCAGCCTTACAACTCTCTATCGAAAAATGAAAAAACATAAGCTGTGTCTAAGTTTCGATAAGTAAGAAATGCTGCAGTTTAGAGATTCTTAAATGGAGCTGGGGTGCTGCATGGGACAAATTTTCCTAATCCTCTGGATCCTGTAAATTGTCCATCTCTTATTATTACCTCTCCACGAAGAATAGTGACAGAAGGTTTTCCCATAATAGTAAATCCATCATAAACAGAATATCCAGATCTGCTGTGAAGAGTGCTGAAAGTAAGTTTACTCGGTTTTTGCGGGGTAAATATCGTAATATCAGCATCAGTCCCCGGAAGAAGACTTCCCTTTTCCGGATAAATCCCGAATGCTTTTGCCGGATTTGCCGAAAGTAAATGCATCATCTGCACGAGATCTATTTTATTGTTTTCAACACCCTTGGAATATATAACTCTTGAAAGCTCTTCACTACCGGGAATACCGAAAGGGATTTCCCTGCAATCGAGCTTTTCAAACTTCTGCTCTTTGGTAAAAGCACAATGATCAGTTGCGACTATATCAATCTCACCTGCAGAAAGAGCCTGCAGTAATGCTTCATTATCTGATACATCTCTTAAAGGCGGGGTCATGAGAAAAAGAGACCCTTCACCATTCTCCCCTTCCAAATATTTTCTATTAAGAAATAGATAATGCGGTGTTGTCTCTACAACAACTTCTACTCCACCCGCTCTTAATTCTCTCACCGCCCTGAGTCCTTCAGCAGATGACAGGTGTACAATGTAGAGAGGGAGTTGGTGTTTTTTCGCAAGATTTCCTGCCTTCATAACTGCAGAATATTCAGCGGCCGCGGGTCTGAAAAGCGGATGGATTTCCGGTCCCGGGATCTCGTAGTGCAGGTTTTGGCTGGCTTTTGCTATTACTTCATCATCTTCTGCATGAACAGTAATGAGCATTTCAAGATCTTTACAGAGGGAAAACAAATCATCCCAGGATGTTTCATCAAGACATACCCCGAATTTTTTATAGGTAGTAAATAGTTTTAATGCCCTTATTCCCATACTTCGAAGATCAGACAACTCTTTAGGTATGCCTGCATGCATTTTATAGAGTCCCTGATGAAGGGTAAAATCTATAATGGAATCTTTTGCAGTTTCGATCCGTGATTCTGCACTCTCTCCAAGTGTTTTATCTTTTTCCTGATCAGCAAAATCAATAAAAGTTGTTATTCCTCCATAAGCAGCACATAGCGACCCATCAAAAAAATCATCGGCAGTAGGAGTAGCTCCTCCCAGACCGAAATGGGTATGTGCATCAATAAACCCGGGGAATATATAGGAACCGGCAGCATCTAGCTCTTCTGCTCCCTTTAATTCCTTATCATTACCAGGAAGTGATGAGTCAGAAATTGTCCGTATTTTACCATTTTCTATAGAGATATCTGCCTTTCTGATATGGGTTTCACCCACAATATAGCCATTTCGTATAATCAAGCTCATAAAGACCCTCTACTACTACTCTCCTGAAAATGCTTTCATCAGCGCATAATATCCTTTATATGCTCCTTCAAGTTCCTGAACCTCAATAAACTCATCATTAACATGTGCCTGTTCTTCCCTACTGGGTCCAAAACCTATTGTAGGAATATTCCGCACTCCTGCAGAACAACTGCCGTTGGTGCAAAAAGAGTATGTTCCGATCTCTATATCAGCAAAGCCGGCATCCTGCAAAGCTTTTAGCGACCCCTGTACTACCGGATGTTTCTGGTCCATCAGCCAGGCTGGCGCAAATTTCCGATGCATTCCCTCATACTGAGTATAGGTCTTTATATTTTCCTCGGCAATTGAGACTTCAGCCTTAAAATCAGGAATTTCCAGAGCCATTTCGTTGATACATTTTCTTATAGGAGCCAGAACACTCTCTACTGTTTCTCCTGTAAGTAAACGGCGGTCAAATGTAGCGACACATAAGTCAGGTATTACCGAAGCTCCAGGATAGGGGGATGAGATTATATCGGTCAAAACCATATTTCCTTTACCAAGAATCTTACATGTTTTCTCAGATAGATTTCGGATTCGATTAATAAGTTCCATCATATGATATACTGCATTTACCCCAATTTCCGGGTTCGAGGAGTGTGCAGGAACTCCCATAGTCTTAACCACAATTTCAGCACGTCCGCGCTGCCCAATATTCAAATTTAGACTCGTTGCTTCTCCTATAACCACAATATTAGGAGTAATTGTATCTATTATGGAATTGAGGGAATATCCTTCGGCAATCTCTTCACTGACAGTGCCTGAAACATAGATATCACCAGTATTCTGCCCATCTATTTTTGCATCAGCACCGGCTTGAATCATTGCTGCCAGAGCACCCTTCATATCCGAGGCTCCCCTACCGTAGACTTTACCGCTCTCTATCTCTGCCCCAAAAGGTTCTTTTCTCCAGGAGCTTCTTTTTGTTATCGCCACAGTGTCCAGATGCCCATCAAAAAGAATTGTCTTTCCGCGTCCGTTTCCGCTTCCGCTGCCGGTAATCTTACCAATAATATTTCCCAGACAATCTACTTTTACTTCATCATACCCGCGGTCATACATCTCTTTCTTGAGAAGGTTTACCAGTCGTGCCTCGTTTCCGGTAATGCTGGGGGTCTGAATCATTTTTCTACAAAGATTTATAAGCTGATTTTTTCTGTCCAGATTCATCTAGCTGCCTCCTTCTCCGACTTCTGTTGTTCCAGCAGTGCTTTCAAAGTATTCGGTTTAGCCGGCAAATGCGTCACTCTTACTCCAACTGCATCATAAATTGCATTAATCACTGCAGGTGTGGTTGGGAGCATTGGAAGCTCCCCCATCCCCTTTGCTCCAAAAGGACCCAGTGGATGTAGGTTCTCAATAAGAAAAGAATCTATCTCAGGCATCATTTCAATATCCGGTACACCTGTTTTCTTTAAAGTATTAGTAATAAGAGAAGTTTCATCCATCAGAAACTCCTCAGTCAGGGCATATCCTATTCCCATCATAATACCGCCTTCTATCTGGCCACGTGCTCCAGCTGGATTTACCGCTTTACCAGAGTCATGCGCTGCAATAACCTTCAGTACCTCTACTTTTCCGCTATCGATATCAACAGCAACTATTGCTGCCTGAGTTCCATAGCAATAAGAGAAATGCAGTCTGAAGGGTTCATCATCACGGTTTAGATTGTCTGTAATTTCTGAAACAGGAACTGTTACCGGTGCCGTGTAGGTGTTGGTTTCAGAAAGGATCCCTTTCTTCAAAAATATATCCTGGAGGGTGTTGAGTACTGTCCCGGTTCGGGATTCAAGAATATTGCTTTCACGTATTTCGAGCTTTTCTATTGATGCTCCGTGATCTTTTGCAGCAATTTCCAGAATTTGGTTTTTTAATCCTAATGCTGCATAATATACAGCATTTCCCGTAACAAATGTTTGCCGTGAAGCTGTGGTAACACCACCGTCCAGCGTTACCGCTGTATCATTTGTAATAAGCTTAATATTTCCTGGATGTATATTAAGAACTTCTGCGGCGATACTCCTGACTACTGTGTCGGAACCCTGTCCGCTATCAACACTCGAGACTTTAATTACGATGCCCTCATGAGTAAGTTCTGCAATTGCACTGGCACTGTCATCCATTCCCGAACCCAGTCCTACATTTTTCATAGCACTTGCAATACCTATTCCAATACGTCTGCTGCCGGATGAAGAGGGAATTAGTTCTTCTGCCAATTTTGCCCTAACTATTTCAAGAGACTCTTTCAACCCAACACTGGTATCAAGGACCTGTCCTCCAACCGTGTGCGCTCCGGATTCAAGACCGTTTATTAATCTCAATTCGATTGGGTCAATATTGAGTTTTTCAGCCAGCATATCCATCACTATTTCTGAGGCAACTGCTGGTTGATTACTCCCGAATCCGCGCATAGCACCGGCCGGGGTTCTGTTGGTATAAACCGCAACACCCTGAATATCCGCATTGGGAATCTGGTAGGGACCGGGAGCAAACAGAACTGAACGGAGAATTACCGCTTCTCCTGCAGAAGGGTAAGCACCCGTATCCGCAATAATATTTGCCTGAAAAGCCTGTATCTTACCATCTCGAGATGCGCCTATTTTATATTGTAATATTTCCCCATGCCTTTTACTTGTCCGCAAAAGTACATCTTTTCTACTCATGACCATATGGACAGGTTTTCCGGTAACTAATGCACCAAGAGCGGCATGCACCTGTATTGTCGGTTCTTCCCGTCCTCCAAAGGCTCCGCCGGTAGTACGGGTTACAACTCTAATCCGATTCAGCGGCAGCGAGAGGTTTTCCGCTATCTCTTCCCGATAACTGAAGGAGCTTTGCGATTGAGTATACACAGTGATTATTCCATCTTTTTCAGGTACCGCATAAACCGCATCAGGTTCCAAATATGCGTGTTCGATCATGGGAACAGTGATTTCTTCTTCAATTATTACATCACTCAACCGAAACCCCTCACTAATATCACCACGCTTTATGTGGAGTTTTGAGAGTATATTTCCATCATCGTGGATATGCACAGAATCTTCTGCAGCGGTAAGCATATTCATAACCACAGGGAGCTCGCGGTAAGTTACTTCAATATTATGTAGAGCCTCCCGGGCAATTTCCGGTGTATCTGCGATTACCAGTGCTACAGCATCTCCAAGATACCGTACTTTTCCTTGGGCAAGTACTGGTTGTTTTTTAGTGATAATACCAACAACATTTGATCCGGGTATATCTTTAGCTGTCAATACTGCAGCAACTCCTGATAAGGCCTCTGCTTTTTCGGTTCTTACTGAAATTACTTCAGCATGCGCAAAATCACTAAGCAGTAGCTCTCCATGAAGTGCACCTTTTACAGGCAGATCTTCGGTATAGAGAGGTTTTCCCTCTACCTTTTCTATAGCTTCCTGTCGTATTACAGGTGTCCCGATTCCATTCCATTCCTGCTGAATTTTAAGTTCTTTCCCTTCTCTGAGAGCTTTTGCTGCATCTTTAATCGCTGCAGCAATGGTTACATACCCTGTACACCTGCATATATTAAACTTCAATGCTTTGCGGATCTCTTCATCACTTGGGTTTATAGTATTATCCAGCAGAGCCTTTGCCGATATAATCATACCGGGGGTACAGAACCCGCACTGAACTGCTCCATGATTAACGAATGCAGCCTGAAGAGGATGAAGATTCCCCTCTTTTGAAAGATTCTCTACAGTCTCGACAACCGCTCCCTGCAGCTGTTTCATCCTGACAAGACAGGCTCTTTTTGCCTTTCCATCAACAATTACCATGCAGGCACCGCAATGACCCGTGCCGCATCCGTTTTTGGAACCCATCAATCCCAGTTGATTCCTGAGGTAGGTAAGCAGTATTGTATCGTTTGGTCCATTATAGACTCTTTTTATCTCATTTACGGTGAGTTGTAGTGTTTCCATTATCTCTCTCAATTTTTAATGTAAGGTTTGCCATTTGATGCAGGAGCCACGGCTTTACCCACCAAACCGGCCAATGCTATCATTGTCAGAATATACGGAACCATCAGAAGGAAATCACTGGGAATGGGTACTCCCTGTGCCTGAAGCGTCATCTGCAGAGCATCAGAAAATCCAAAAAGCAGTGCTGCACCAAGACATCCCAGCGGAGTCCACTTCCCGAATATCATTGCTGCCAAAGCAACAAATCCCCGTCCGGCTGTCATTCCATTTACAAACATGGATAATTGCGCTACAGCAAGATAAGATCCGCCTATACCAGCAAGAAAACCACTGGTCACTACACAGATATATCTAATCCTGAATACATTTACTCCAACAGTATCAACAGCTTTTGGATGATGTCCAACTGCTCTCATACGAAGACCGAATGGGGTCTTGAAAATAATTATATGCGAGACAAGAACAAGCAGAAGAGCCAGATAAGTTAGCGGATTCAATTTACCAAACATATCACCAAGTACAGGAATACGGCTAAGCAGAGGGACTGAGATGTTCTCAATCGACTCCAGCATGGGGGTTCTCCCTGGATTGCCCCAGTAAAACTGAAGAATAATCGCCGGGATACCAGCCGCCATAATATTGATACCAACGCCGACTACTGATTGATTCGCACGAAACTTAATACACATGACAGCATGTATCAATCCCATAACTGCACCCAGTAGTCCTCCAAACAATACTCCTATCCATGGATTACCGGTTATTAGCGTTGCCATACCGGCTCCAAAAGCGCCCATAAGCATCATGCCTTCAATTCCCAGATTTATAACCCCTGTCCGTTCAGAAAAAGTTCCGCTTATTGAGCCGAAAATCAGTGGGGTTGCCATACCGAGGGTTCCTGCGGCAAGGGCAGGAGTGAAAATATTCAACAGCATACTCATAAGTTGTTCTCCTCTCCAGCCGGATCCTGTGCTTCTCTTCTCTTTCGAAATGCTCGAAATTTATCCACCTGTTTTTGTAGTAAAGAGAGGATGCTCCATCTTCCGGCCACAAAAAAGATAATTAGAGCCTGCAGAACTTTCACCAAATTCACATTTGTTCCTGCAATTATCTGCATCTTCATTGCACCAGTCTTCAATGCACCAAATAAGAATGACGAAATAACAATTCCAATCGGGTGATTATTTCCCAGAAGCGATACCGCTATTCCTTCAAATCCATACCCAGGAGAAAATCCTGCATAAAATCGGCCATATACGCTGATTATTTCCATTGCTCCGCCAATTCCTGCCAGTGCTCCGGAGAGCATAAATGCAGTCAATACCGATCTGCTTACATTGATACCGGCAAATTCAGCAGCATTTCTATTTAGACCAACTGCTCTCATTTTGTAACCGCTTTTCGTTTTCCACATAAGCATAAAGACATTGAACGCAATAAATATCCCTATCAGGTATCCAATATTCATAGGTGTACCCGGAAATAATGCTTTCAATCGTACAGCATCATCTACAAACGGGGTTGCAGGCTGAACACTGCCAAGACGAAAGGGACCCTTGCCCGATACCAGCCAATTTGTGAGATAAAGTGCTATCTTGTTAAGCATTATTACATTGATTACTTCGTGTACTCCCAGTCTCACTTTAAGAATTGCAGGAAGAAAAGCCCACAAAGCACCTGCGACAGCTCCTGAAAGCAATACAAGTGGAATATAGATAATACCAGGAAGACCGCTAAATAGAGTCCCTACTATAGCGCCTACAATGGCGCCCATATATAACTGACCTTCGGCTCCAATATTAAACAATCCGCTGCGATAGGCCACAGAAAATGAGAGCCCCGTAAACAAAAGGGGTGTTGCTGATAAAAGTGACTGTCCAAAATTTCTTAAATTACCCACAGAACCCTTAAAAAGAGCCGAAAGTGCTATTGAGACATCATCACCTAACAGCGCAATAATGATTCCACCTAGAGTCAGGGCAATTATAATGGCAGTTACCGGATCAAGAAGATCACCTAAAACTTCATATGCTTTTTTACGAAGATTTTTATTTTTACTCATTCAGGTCTCTCCTCACTCCACCCATACAGAGTCCTACTGCATCCACAGTTGCTTCATCACGTGTAAACTCTGCGATGATCTCTCCTCCATACAGCACCAGAATTTTGTCGCTAAGTGAAAAAATCTCATCTAGCTCAAATGAAATCAGCAGAATACCTTTCCCGTTTGCACGTTGTTCCAGAAGCTGTTTATACACAAACTCAATAGCGCCAACATCAAGTCCACGTGTTGGTTGTGCAGCGATCAATACTGTCGGATCTTTTGAAATTTCTCTGGCCAACACCACTTTCTGCTGATTACCGCCGGAAAGCTGTTTTGCCATAATTTCATGGGAAGGTGTGCGAATATCAAACCTTTCTATCAATTCTATTGCACGAGCGGAAATGGCTTCTCGTTTCAGAAAAGGACCATTATTAAACTGTTTTTCTCCTTCCAAACCAAGAAGAAGGTTATCTTCAAGTGAGTAATCAAGTATCAGACCCCATTTTTGGCGATCCTCAGAGATATGTGCTACACCAAGGTTGAACATATCTTTCTGTGTAAATTTTGCAGGAACTTCCTTTCCCGAAACCGAAATTTTTCCTGCAGTTTTTGAAATTAAACCTGACAGGACCTGAAGCAGCTCACTCTGCCCATTCCCGTCAATACCTGCAATTCCAACAATCTCTCCCTCTTGAACACTGAAAGAGACACCTTTTAATGCCGGAAGCCCCCGATAATCTTTTACTTTAAGATCATTAACTTCAAAGACAACTTTTCCGGGGGTACATTCTTCTTTCTTGATATCAAATATCACCGGCCGGCCAACCATCATTTCAGCAAGCTGTTCTTTGGTGACACTTGAAGTTTCATGAGTTCCAATAATACGGCCGGATCTCATAACAGAGACCCGGTCGCTAATTTCTTTAATTTCATGCAGTTTATGAGTGATGATAATGATTGAGTGTCCATTCTCTCTTAGATTCCGCAAAACTTTATACAGTTCCTGCACTTTCTGCGGGGTTAGCACGGCTGTTGGTTCATCAAGAATCAACACTTTGGCACCCCGGTAGAGAACTTTGAGAATTTCCAAACGTTGTTGTTCTCCCACAGAAATATCCGCTACCAGTGCTTTTGGCTGTATCGAAAGACCATACTTTTCAGCACACTCTTTTACAAGAGCTTCAGCCTTTTTGTAGCTCAGGAATCCTCTTTTCGTAGGTTCGGCACCAAGTACAAGATTTTCTGCAACAGTAAGATGCTCCACCAGCATAAAATGCTGGTGAACCATGCCGATTCCAAGCTTGATTGCGTCTTTTGGGGAAGCAATCTCCACTTTATTATCATCAAAGAAGATCTCACCTTCATCCAGAGAACAAAGGCCATACAACACATTCATTAATGTGCTTTTCCCTGCCCCGTTTTCACCAAGAAGTGCGTGGATTTCTCCTTTCCGCACCTCCAGTGAAACATCATCATTTGCCAAGACACTGGGGAACCTTTTCACTATATGCTTCATTTGTATTATCGTTTCACTCATAATCCCCATCTCCAATCAAATGCTAAAGAATAGTTGGCGGAGTAAAAGCTGCATACTCATCGCGTGTTGATGGTACAACTATTTCACCACTTATAATTCTCTCAATTACTTCATCAACAATTTTCATGATTTCCGGACCTACAACATCTCTTGCAGCATCAGGAAAACCAACTGTTCCTTCTTTTAAACCAAGTGACAAAATTCCACCAACAAATTCACCAGCCTGTGCTTTTGTTGCAGCTTCCATTACAGCAGCATCAATTTTCTTTATTGATGAAGTAAGCTGTGCGCCTTCACTCATTTCAGTTTTGTCTTTATCACAAGGAATAACCCATTTACCCATCTCTTTTGCTGCTTCAATAATTCCAACTTCTGTTAAGCCTGCAACACCCTGGATAATATCAACACCCTGCTGGTACATGATTTTTGCTTGTTCTTTTCCAGCTCCGGGGTTTCCAAAACTGCCGACAAAACTGATAACATTTTCTATTGAAGGGTCTACCGATGCAACTCCGGCTTTCCAGCCTGATTCAAATCTAATTACTGGAGGAGTCTCCATACCGCCGATAAAACCGACTTTGTTGGTCTGAGTTGTCAACGCTGCAATAATACCTGAGAGGTATGCTGCTTCGTTCTCTTTAAATAAAACAGAGAGAACATTCGGAGCATCAACTACACCATCAATCATTACAAAATTACTATCCGGATACTGGCTTGCTGCCTCTCTTACTGAGTCAACTAAAAGAAAACCTACTGCAACTATCAGGTCATAACCCTGTTCTGCAGCAGCCTGAAGGTTTGGCACATACTGTGACTGTTCACCTGATTCGATTACAGCGACCTCAGCTCCCAATTCGGCTTTCGCTCTTTCAAATCCCATCCATGCAGCATCGTTGAATCCTTCATCACCGATACCAGAAACATTCGTTACCATTACCATTTTGAATGTGTCCGCAGCCTCTGCCTGAGCCTCTTCAACTCCACCTGCAAACAACAAACCGGCAGTAAGTAGTAATCCGAAAATCATCATCCATGTTCGAGTTCTTTTCTTCATTTCCGTCCTCCATAAAGTTATAAAAATATTGATGTATTAGGGCATGTAGTGAGACATACCCCGCAACTTGCACATTTATCCGAATCGATCACCGCGATTCGGTCTTTCATTTCAATGGCTCCGGTAAAGCATGCTGTTACACACAATTTGCAGCCATTGCACGTCTCACTGTTGATCTTAGGAACTAGATCATACAACTCTTCAGTTTCCAGATCCTGACTAAGTCCCCTGATCTGATCGAGTGATGTATACCCATGTTCTGATAACCACTTGGTGAGGTCTTTCGATATTTTATCAAAAATTCCGAGACCATGGAGTATTGCACCACCAACAATCCCTACGCCGGTTGCTCCGGCCATGATAAGTTTAATAACATCCTTATAGCTTGTAACGCCGCCAACACCAATTACCGGAACAGAAACGTTTTTACAAATTTCTGAAATATATGCGAGAGTCAGTGGAAATATTGGTGCAGATGAGAGATAACCGAATCCTTCCCGGTTTCCCAGAAGGGGTTTGCCCGTTAAGATATCTATATCCATTGCCGGCCCTACCGCATCCATTGCCGCGATACAGTTCACCCCTGCCTCTTCAAGTTTTTGGCAAAGTTCTCCAATATCTTTTCTAAAAGGTGGAAGTTTGACCATAATTGGTACGTCGACTTTCTTCCGGGCTATCCTTACGGCTTCAATCAAATTTTCCGGTTCATAGTCAGAAAAAGTCACCATATCCGCACCGTGATGCTGAAGAATTGCAGCATATTCTGCCGCCCTGTCCGGGGTGACATGATTTGTCGCTACATTTACAATCAAAGGTACTTCAATCTCTATAGAATCAAGTTCTTTCAGCCATTGCTTAAAACCCAGATCAGACCAGTCAGCATTAATTAAACCTTTTCCTGATTTAATCATATACCATGATGGTGATTTAGCCGGTTCATTTCTGATACTTTTTGTAACAACTCCTCCTACCTGGTGAGTTGCTGCTCTCATAATCAATTCGGCACTGCCGGAAAGCGGGCCTTCGGATAAAAACAGAGGATTCCTGAAAGATATATCACCAATCTGAATACTCAGATCAACACTGTTGTTCATATTTTTATTTCCTTTCCCTTCTTTCTTCCTGATGGTGGTGAAAGCACAGCCCCTTCTCCAGCTGAGGAGACTATTTCACGATAAATTGCCAAATAGCCTGAATTGATTTTAGGCTCTGGATGTTTCAAAAGTTTTATTCGCTCAGCCAACTCTATATTTGTTAAATGATGGTCTATTGTTCTTTTTGTGATTGAGAAAGATATCTTATCTCCGGATTGCAGCAGGGCGATTGGTCCTCCATCCGCAGCTTCAGGGGAAAGATGTCCTATACAGGGACCCCGGGTCGCACCTGAAAATCTTCCATCGGTAATAAGGGCAACTTTTGCACCAAGTCCTGCTCCCTTCAGCGTTGCCGTAGCTGTAAGCATTTCCCGCATACCCGGGCCGCCTTTTGGACCTTCATAACGAATTACCAGAATATCTCCGGCAACGATATCACCCCGAATAACCGCAGCAGTTGCCTCTTCTTCACAGTTGAATACTTTTGCAGTACCGGAAAAATTATCCATACCTTCGGGCAGCGTCGCTGTTCTGACAACAGCACCATCTGGAGCTAAAGATCCTCTAAGTACCGCAAGTCCCCCTTCCTGAGAAACAGGATTATCTACGGTCTGTATAACGTTTCTGTCTATAAAATCCGCAGCATCAATAGTATCTTTTAAGGTCTTTCCGGTAACAGTCATACATTCAGTATCAAGAAGGTCTCCAAGAGACTTCATTACCGCTGGAACTCCACCGGCATGATACAGGTCTTCAATTACATACGACCCTCCCGGGCTCAATGCACAAAGTTTTGGTGTAACTCTGCTCAGCTGATCAAAAATATCCAAAGGAAGATCAAATCCCGCTTCGGCAGCAATTGCCGGAAGGTGAAGAAATACGTTTGTTGATGCACCAAGAGCCATAGCCATCTTAATACCATTCAAAAAAGCACTCTCTGTGAGAATATCCCGGGGTTTAATATTTCGGTGAAGCAATTCCATTATCTTGATACCGGTCTGCTTGGCAAGTCGTTTTCGCTCTGCATACACTGCCGGAATTGTACCGGAGCCCGGAAGTGACATTCCCATTGCTTCGGTTATGCAAGCCATAGAGTTTGCTGTCCAGATACCAACGCATGAACCTGCACAGGGAAATGAGGCGTCAGCTATATTGCTAAGTTCCGAAGCGCTCACCTTACCCTGTTTTAGAGCAACCAAAGTCTCCAGAACATCAGTTGGTGTGACTTTTTTCCCCTTGTAGGTTCCCTGAATCATCGGGCCGCCAGTCAGCATAATTCCCGGTATGTTTAACCTTGCCAACGCCATAAGCTGAGCTGGAATAATTTTGTCACAGGAACCGATGAGAACAATACCATCAAATTGATTTGATTGAACATTCATCTCGATACTGCCGGTAATCAATTCTCTGCTTGGAAGTATATAGTGCATACCTTCATGCCCTTGAGCCAGCGCATCGCAGAGTGCAAGGGTATTAAACTCAAAAGGAGTTCCCCCGGCCATTCTTATTCCATCTTTAACCGCTTGCGACAACTCTTTAAGATGCATGTGCCCGGGAACCATTTCACTCCAGCTGTTACCTACCGCTATTAACGGCCGCTTTAGTTCTTCATCCGTATAACCGCAGGCTTTCAGATTTACAGCCCAGGGTATTCGATGATCGCCCCCAACAGCTTTTCTGCTTCGTGAATTATCATTACTCATTCGAAATCTCCATATACTCCAGCCGGGATTCCAACTGATATTTATCTTGAATGCTAAGTGCTCCAACAGGAGGCCTAATATTGGTTTCCGGAAGATTTCTTGTCTTCATCATATATTTTACCGCAGCAAAATAAGAATAGGAGGTTAAGATATCAAGCACCCGGTTCACAGCACTCTGTGCTTCAGAGGCGCCTTTTTCATCTCCGGTAATGCAGCAATCATATATCTTCCTAAACAGTTCCGGATAGAGATTTGATAAGGTACTTACTGCACCATCAACCCCTGCCGATAACGCTTTTTGAAAAATTCTGTCACCGCCAACAAAAAGGGAATCCCCCTGGGAAATCAGCTCTTTGAAAGCAATTAACGTATCAATACTTTTACTGCTGTCCTTTATTCCGCTGAAATTCGGGGCACTATCTCTAAATTTATTCACAATATCCGGGGTGATGACATTTCCTGCTGTGGCCGGGTTGTTATAGAGGAAAAAGGGTGTTTCTCCAGCAGCTCCGGCCACCGTGAAAAGGTGTTCAATTATTTCCTTTTCTCCCAATCGAAAATAGTAGGGAGTAATAGCCGATACCGCTACGACACCTGCTTTTACCGCATGTTCTGTTAATTTAATACTCTCTGCAGTAGTTATCGCCCCTGTATGTGCGATAACAGGGATTCGACCGGCAACTGTCTCAGTAACACATTTGATAACAAGACACCTTTCTTCATAAGTGAGCAGCATTCCCTCACCGGAAGTCCCTAAAGGAAACAGTGCATCTGACTTTCCACAATGCCAATCGGCAAGCTGTGCGACAGCATGATAATTCACTGCTCCATCATCATGAAACGGGGTTACCATTGCGGTAATAATTCCTTTGACTGAACACTTTTCCATCCCGTTACTCCTTTACCACACCGCACTGGCGCTCAATAATGCGTTCATACACCTCAACAGCTTTCTGAAGCTGATTCAAAGAGATTCTCTCTTCAGCAGTATGGCAAAGGCGAGGTTCACCCGGTCCATATAAGACACAGGGAATATGAAGATCATTCAGCATGAAGTCAATTTCTGCATATCCATCTGTGATATAAAATTCGACCTGCTTTCCTATTATTTCTTTATGAGTTTTCTCAACCAACTTAATAAAAGAATCACTGGTACTAATTCTTGCAGGTTTCAGACCACGTTCTTTAATTGGTTCCCAATTCCAGTCAGGACGAGCTATAGAGACTTGTACCTGCAGATCCGGATCTTTTTCTCTCGCTGTTTGTATAACCTGGTCAATTCGTTCCCGCATTCCCTCAACTGTCTCTCCGGGAGATATCCGGCAATCAAGTGAAATTTCACACGAATCCGGAACATTGTTATAGGCTGTCCCAGCCTGAACGATTCCCACATTTACAGAATTCATCAGTGTGCCTGGTACGTCATCGTAGGAATGAGAGGGAAACTCGATATCAAATAGTCCCTGCAATAAAGGAAGTGCCTTCTGAACTGCATTTACTCCCAGCCAGGGACGACAACCATGAGCGGCTTTCCCTTTTACGGTAAGTTTAAGCGGGAGAGTCCCTTTACAGCCTACTACCGCCCTAAGATTAGAGGGTTCGGTAATTACTGCAGCTTCTGCACGAATACCGGACTCCACCAATTTCATTGTTCCCCGGTGTTCAGACTCCTCATCAATAACAGCTGCTACACACACGGGTTTTTCCAGTTGTATGCCTCTCTTTTTAAGAGAAATCAAAGCTGTTACAGCAGCAGCTAGTCCGCCTTTTTGGTCTACTGTTCCACGTCCATACAAATAGTCTTCATCCAGTATAGGAATAAAGGGGTTATTCATATCCAGCTTCGGAACAGTGTCCATATGACCATGCAGCAGCAATCCATACGCTTCATCCTTCGCAGGAAGGCCACCGTATGAGATAAGAACATTGAATCGGATATCGGTACAATACTGCTTTTCGACAGTTAGTCCCTGTTCCCTGCAGTATGCTGTCAGATAATCACCTACTAAAGCCTCTTTACCCGTGACACTTTCAAGACTTACCAATTTTTCCGTTAGCCGGACAACATCCGGCAGTATATTACTCATGCAGTAGTCCAGCCGTTACGCTTCCAGAAATCAGTTGCCTGATCCTGACACTGTTCCCGAACCGCTTTCTCATCAAGCAGTTGGTGAACCCCGTCTTTCACGATTAAATCTCCATCAACAAAAACACTCTTTACATGCGCACTGTCTGCAACGCTGACAAGATAATTCCAAATATTTGCCTCAAAGACCTTCACAGGACTGCTATTTTCAAGCAGCACAATATCTGCTTTTTTTCCGATTTCCAATGTTCCCAGATCATCCTCTTTACCAATAGATTTTGCACCATTTATGGTAGCCATTTTGAAAACATCTTTATCCGGAAGCAGTTCCAGTTCTTCATACCTTAACCTATGAATCATCTGGCAGGTACGCATAATTTCAAACATCGATTGTGTCATTCCATCAGTTCCCAGAGCAACAGGAATTCCAGCTGCAAGCAGTGGTACCATATTGGGCCAGAAACCGAACATTGCATTACTTACCGGTTGATGTGAAATTTTACATCCATATTTAGCAAGAATTTCCGGATCTCTAAGAATATCCATGTAAGATGCATGAAAAAAGAGAACATCCGGTCCAAGAAACCCAAGATCTTCCAGCCATTTCACAGGACGTTTGCCGTATTGAAGAGTAGAAGCCGTTGTATGATATCTTGAATCACTTAAATGCATCATAATTCCACAGCCGTATTCATCAGCTGCTTTTCTGACCATTTGTACTTGTTCCGGAGTTACCGTGTAAGTAGTATGAATCCCTATACGACCCTCAACCCGTCCACCTTTCTCCTTCATTGCTTTAAAGAAATCCAGGTTCTCTTTAAGTCCCAATTCAAAATTTTCATGACTAAGCCTTCCGGTGGATTCAAAAGAGAGTACTGCTCTAATTCCACTCTGTTCTGCAGCTTTACCGGCTGCAAACAATGGACCAGGAAGAGCATTCGGACCCTCGACGGTATCTGTAGTAGTCGTAAAACCATGTTTCACATGCTCAATTGCATTTATCAGTGTTCCTTGAAGAACATCTGTATTATTCACTTTGTTTTCCAGTTTTTGAAACCAGAATCTCTCCATCCAGGAAGCAAATGAGAAGTCTTCATCTGCAAATCCTGAGTACGGTATGCTTCTGACTACTGCACTGTACATATGATTATGTGCACACACAAAGCCCGGAATTGCAATTTTCCCTTCAGCATTGAAGATTTCTACATCTCCTTTATATTCCGGGAGCTGATCCATGGCACCTATGGCGCTAATTCTGTCGTCTGTAATTTCAATAAATCCATTGCGGATCAAATCCTGCTCAACCTGCGGTGTAACAACCATCGTATTTGTAATAACTCTTTTCATCTGCTTTCTCCCAAATTTTCAATTTTCAGCGCCTCTTCCGGACACTCACTTATACATGCACCGCACAAATCACAAGTCACGGCTTTATTCTCTTTTTCGTCCATAAACATCATCCTGCAGGCCTCAACACAAATCCCGCAACCGGTGCAGAGGGTTGGATCCACCTGCACTAAACCATCAATCTTAGTTATTGCTTTTTCCGGGCATACCTTGATGCATATTGGATTCGGGCAGTGTTTACAAACCAATGTGGCAAAATCAAGGCATCCGCTGCGGTAGACCCGAATTCTGGACTGCGCTGGATTAAAAGCTCCTGTATGGTGAAGGGAGCAGACATATTCACAAGCTCTGCAGCCGGTGCAGGCTGTTCGATTAACAGAAAGATATTTTCTCATTTTCCTGCCCCCTGTATTTTTTCTGCTGCTTTCTGTAATCCCAGTTTTTCAATCCGATCAGGTGTCGGGATTCCGTTATTATCCCACCCTCTAAGCTGATAATACTCATCCAGCATGGTATCCTGTATCTTCCGGGTCATCCTTCGCCCTTTCGTAGGCCCATACTGCAAGGGCTCTTCGCTTAATTTTCCGGGAAGATAATCATCTTTACGTGAGATACCGGCAGCCGCATTAAACAATCTGCTCAGGTTCCAGATTCTCTCTCCAACAGTAATAATATCCTCAACCGTATATGTATGACCTACGCTAACCGTAAGCATTTCAGCAATACATTCGTGATTTATGCCGATTCCATAAGGAAACTGGCAGACACCAAGACACTCCTGTGCTGCTTTTGCATTTTGCTGTTCTGAAACAAACTTTGCTTTTCCGACTGTACTGTCTCCGGGTTCCAGAACTCCTGAAAACTCTCTCCCCAAAGGAAAACTCCTAAGATGGCAGCCGCCTCTGTCAGATGTTTGGTAAGCAAGACTCATCCCGGTTGTTGCCCGGGGGTCGTAACCAGGTATATCAAGACCTTTGACTTCCGGTGCTTCGCCTTCCATATGAAGAAATTCGGCTGCAGCCCGGGATCCGTTTGCGAGAATTTCACCAACTCCCTCTCTCCGGGAAATCAGCTCCAATAGATGCATAGCTTTACTAATTAAAGACATTTCAGGAGTAAACCCAAACACTGAGGCTTCAACAAGACCTCTTTCAACTGCATCAAAAACCAGGCCTGCCACAGCACCGGCTGATATTGTGTCCAACCCATGCTGGTTACACAGATAGTTTAATGCTGCAATTCCATCAGGATCATCCAATCCAATATTGGAACCAAGCAGGCAAAGAGTCTCATACTCAGGTCCTTCAATCTCGCCGCCGGTATAGATATCATCACGATACCCCTTTGAACAGGATACCGGACAATTTGCACAGGATAATCGTCTAATAAGTTTTTTGTCCAATGCCGCCGAGTTTATTTTATCAGCACCAGGAAACTCTTTTCCGCTAAAATTCCAGACAGGCCAGACACCCAAACTGCTCATGCTGTCTACATTGCCTGCTGTTCCTTTCTCACGCGTTCCCGGTACCCATGGGTTCGTTGCTATCCATTGAGAAACAGCTTTAACCTTTGCGGGATAAAGCTCCATGTTTGCAGGAACTACCGGAGTAGAACCTTTAACAGAAATAAATTTCAAATTCTTTGATCCGAACACTGCTCCGGCCCCGCCGCGGCCGATGTTTCGGGAAAAATCATTTCCTATACAGGCGTAATGTACCATCCTTTCACCTGCACCGCCGATAGACGCGGTACGGATTCGCTTGTCACCAATGAGGTCTGCAGCTCGTTTTTCGGTATCGTATATTCCTAATCCGGAAAATTCTTCTGCATTAATAAACTCAACGGTATGATTATTCAGATATATTCCCGTTAGCCCGGCAGCCTTCCCTTCCAGTATCAGTAAATCAATTCCACAGGACCGCAGTTCAGGACCAAAATGACCACCTGAACTACAGTCCAGATAGATTCCTGTTAACGGCGACTTCGTTACGAGGTGAAACCTTGAAGAAGCTGGTACTGTTGTACCAGAAAAGGCTCCCGGAGCCATATAAATTACATTATCAGGACCTAATGGTTTTGTATCCGGACTAACTTCATTAGTAAAGAAACAGGTTGCCAACCCCTTCCCCCCAATATATTTTTTCAATATATCCTGTGAAATTTCTTCTATCCGGCAAGTTTGTGAGGTCAGATTCACACGCATAAGTATTCCAGCCCAAGGCATATTACTCTCCTAAATATTCTCTATTTCAGGTTACTATTCAGCTCTATTTTTCCATCCAGACAGGTCTTTTTGAGTTCCACGGAGCATTCAGAAGCCTATCGGTTTCCGGTCCGGCGGTTTCCAGAAGTTCATCCATAGCATCCGAGGCCAGTTTCAGCTCTTCGGATTCATTCATCGTAGTGACAACTTTCTGTTCCATTACAATTTTCCCATCGATAACAACATCCCTAACATCACTGCCTTTCGCACTATACACAATTTTAGGAACAACTCTGTTTTTTAGTATGAGATGGGGTTGTGAAAAATCAATTACGGTAATATCGGCTCTTTTTCCTACTTCTAACGAGCCTATCTCATCCTGCATCCCTAAAACTTCAGCACCCTTAATTGTAGCGAGCTCTAAAGCTTGTTCAGCAGTAAAAGAGTCTGCACTATGATGCTTTTGCTTCTGCAGGTAAGCTGTGAGACGCATCATTTCAAACATGTCATAGGTATAACTTCCAGCACCATCAGTTCCCAGTCCTACTTTAACACCTGCCTGCAGCATCTCGGCAACCGGAGCAATACCGTAACCAAGTTGGGAGTTGGCAGCCGGGCAATGAACAACACCGGTTTTTGTCTCGGCTAGATCATTAATTTCCCCTGGATTCAGCCAGACCGTATGAATAAAGATTGAGTTCTCTCCTGTGAGTCCTCTTGAACGGGTAAATTCAACATCACGCATACCATATTTACTATATGAAGATGCCAAAATATCCTGCCATCCAGCTACATGTGTACTCATTGGAATTCCTAACCGATCTGCAATCTGTTTGGATTCAATAAGCAGTTCCTCGGAAGCATCCTGGGTTGAACCAGCTCCGATAGCAGTTGTAAGAGTACCTTTATTGTGCCATTCATTATGATATTTATTAAAATCTTCGATAAGTTCTTTACGTGAATGAAGCATAGTCATTTGGTCTTCACTTAGTGTCTCGCCGGCAAAGCTTTCGTCCAACAACCCATAGACTATCTTCCCTCGTACACCAGCTTCGTTAAGAGCTCTTGAGGCTTCACGTATATTATTAAAATCTGTATGCATATACCAGTGATCACAAATAGTGGTAGTACCTGATTTAATCATTTCCAGGGCAGCAAGACGTGTACTGCGATAAGAGTGATGAGAAGACATTTGTGATACAATGGGAAACAGAAAACGCCAATTCCAGGGCTCAAAATGCATATCATAGCCGATACCCTCAATCAGAGCCTGATAAAGATGGGTATGACAATTAACCAGTCCCGGAATAACTACGCACCCTTTTGCATCGATAACCTTTGCTGCCTCCGGCAGATCATTACCTATACCAACAATACACCCGTTTTGTATTGATATATTTCCCTGTAAAATCCGGCGCTCAGAATCAATAGTCACAAGCATCCCATTTTTAATACAAATATCGAGCATGATATCCCCTTAAGCTGTTTATATAAAACAAAGCAATTTCCATGCCAAAAATAAGTAATTAGATGCTTTGTCTTTGTATCGTTATACATTGACCAAATTCTCTGTAATTACCGGTGGTTTTATGATTATTATACAACTATTACAGAGTTGTATGAGAGATTCAGAGTGTGCTGTCTTTTACTAGACATTAATAATTATCATTATGACAATTATTAATCTTAAATTGTTATCATTATGATAATTTATCCAACTATTTTTGCTATAAGCGGCAGCTTCTCCGGCTGAATTTCACCAATATGGATAGAGCGTAGAAACATGTCCATCGCCTCCTGCTCATTTTTCCTCTCATTTATATGAAATTCAGCTAAATGCTCACCCTTCTCAACACGATCACCAATACGCTTTTTCAGCCATAATCCTACAGCAGGATCAATAGAGTCTTCTTTCCTCTCTCTACCTGCACCCAGCATTACCGTGGATATTCCAATCGCATCAGTTTCCATCCCAGTGATAAATCCGGTTGAATCAGCACAAACTGACAGAATCCGGGTTGCTTTGGGCAAAAGATCCAGATTTTCGCATACGCGGGAATCCCCACCATGAAGTTCGATCATCTCCTGAAGCTTCTGTATCGCTGAACCGCTGGAAATCGAATGTTTGACGGTTTGTTCAGCGGTTGAACGACTGCTGAAGATTTCACCCATTACGAGAATCTCAACGGATAATGCTATAATAAGGTCTGTCAAATCACCTTCCACTTCTCCCTTAAGAATCTTAACTGCCTCTATCACCTCTAATGCATTACCTACCGCATTTCCAAGCGGCTGATTCATATCGGTAACCATTGCCCGAGTGGGTTTCCCAGCATGCATACCAATATCAACCATTATTTGTGCCAGGTCTGTCGCTTTGGCAACAGTAGGCATAAAAGCTCCATTCCCCCACTTAACATCAAGAAGAATCCTATCGCTGCCGGCTGCCAATTTTTTACTCATAATACTGGAGGCTATCAACGGCATCGTGTCCACTGTTGAGGTAACATCCCGCAATGAATAGAGTTTTTTATCTGCCGGAGCAAGTGTTGCAGTCTGCCCTATGACCGAAGCGCCGCAGGTGTTTACAATTCTGATAAAATCGTCCATTTCCTGATATACATTATATCCCGGTATCGACTCCAATTTATCCAGTGTCCCGCCGCTGTGCCCTAGTCCGCGTCCCGACATTTTAGCCAGCATTCCTCCGCAGGCAGCTACAATAGGAGCAACTGCAATTGTGGTGGTATCGGCAACTCCACCCGAGCTATGTTTATCAACCTTGATCCCGGTAATTCCGGAGAGATCCACTTTATCTCCTGATTGAGCCATCGCGATAGTGAGATCAGCTGTTTCCCTGCTGTCCATACTATTAAACCATATTGCCATACACAGTGCTGCAGCCTGATCGTCACCAACCTCACCCGAGGTATAACCCTTTACGAAATAATCTATCTCTTCTTTAGTAAGTTTTTTGTTCAGTTGTTTGTTTCGAATAATATCCGGAATTCTCATCGTTTCCCCCTAATTTCACTCATTAATTAATTTTTCCAACACCAAATCTGACACATGGCTGTAAGAATCATATACTCCCAGGTTCTTACCGGGATGATTCTTCTGATATACCAGCAGCGGTACATACTCCCTGGTATGATCTGTTCCTTTAAAACAAGGGTCGCATCCATGATCAGCCGTTACTATAAGAGTATCATGTGAACCCATCAGATCCTGTATTGCCGAAAGAGATTTATCAATAGTATCTACACATTGATAGTACCCTTCGACATCCCTGCGATGCCCGAAATGCATATCGGTATCAACTAGATTCACAAAAATCAATTCATCTTTTTCAGGAATCTCCTGAAGTAGTTTGTTCACTCTCCCAAAGCAGGCTGTATTTCCTTTATCATGATAACTACTTCTTAATCCCTGCTCATTGAAGATATCACCAATCTTCCCAACTCCAACTGTATTGACCCCTTTTTTCTGCAGCTTATCAAGCATGGCGGGTCCAGTGAGGGCGATGCTGTAATCTCTTCTCCGGGAGGTTCTGACATATTCATTTTCATCAGTGATAATGAATGGTCTTGCGATAACTCTTCCTACATTGTAGGCATCACAGATTTCACGGGAAATTTGACATATAGCATAGAGCCGCTCAATAGGAATAACAGCTTCGTTTGCTGCAATCTGGAATACTGAATCTGCAGAGGTATAACATATCGGCTTCCCGGTCTTTCCATGCTCTTCGCCGAATTCTTTAATAATCCCGGTTCCGCTTGCTGCTTTATTACCTAAAATTTCCAGCCCTGTTTGTTTAGTGAATTCTTCTACCAGAGCATGAGGGAAGGATGGGTATTGTTCCGGGAATTTAGCAAAGGGTGTGTCAAGAATTATTCCTGCTAGTTCCCAATGGCCTGTAGTTGTATCTTTTCCGGGTGACTTTCCCGCCATTACCCCATAATCAGCAGTTGGATTATCTACAGGTTCGCAGCCGGGAAGTATATACCCAAGATTGGCACAGGCGTTTCCTAATCCCATTCCACGAAGTGTATCCCATTTTTTCCCCGGTATCTGCTCACATATATGAAGGGCTGTATTTGCACCTTCATCTCCATATTTTTTAGCATCAGGGAGTGCCCCGACACCAAAACTATCAATAACAATGATTACAACTCTTTTTTTCATAACGGTATCTCCCGTTAAATTAGTAGAGACCCTCTAGAAGCGGCTGATCCAGGTTTACCGGCCTGCGGTTATCAGCCAGGGTCTTCCGCATGTACTCTCTATCCAGGCCAAGTTCATTCACAAGTTTTAAGAGAAGTTCTTCAGGAATAAGATTCTGTTCGGCAAAAAGATAGATTAGCGCTTTTTCTGCGATACACGCGGGAAGCAGTGCATTCATAAACACATCACTATCCTTATCTTTTTCGTATCTTTTCTTCATGTGTGTATAGAGCTGTGATTTCTCCATTCCATTCTTCAAGCACTCTAGCTCTTCTTTTAGCGGATTAGAATCACCGGCAGCAGCAGCTTCTCCAAGTGGTTTCAAGGTAAAGTAAGTATACTCTTTTCCTGGAAGATAGTGGTGTATGTCACAGCGTGAACAGTAGTTAGGCTGAAGAGGATCCTCTTTCTTCTGATCTCCGCCAATAATGATCAGGGGGTCAAAGAAGAGAGCCGGACACTCTTTCCCGCCAATCGTATAATACCGATAAGTATAAAATGAGTTTTCAAGACAATCCGGATGTTCACAGTAAGCCGTAAGCGGTATTACATCTGTGGCAATATCCAGCATAAGGCGTGCTGTAGAATTAAAAATATCTTTTCTGAAATTGAGAATAAGCGTGGGAAAAATGTACAATGTTCCCCGTTCAAGACTATCGTTTCTTACCACATAAGCAAGCCGTTCATCATAGAATGAGGCTTCATCAATTATCCAGGTGCCTACATCGGGATACTCTTTCAAGGCTTTTTCCAGTGCAAAAGAGTCTTTTATTCGTGCTATATTTTCTCCGCACTGAACATACCCGCCCCTGTATGCAAGGGCATCATCCGGATAATCAGGAAACCTGGCATCATCTAAAAGTGTTCTAAGGAAAAAAACTTTCCTTCTATCAACACCGTTTTGAGCGGTAATTTCTTTTATTGCATCACTTTTAGATAGTGCAACTTCAGCATCCCGCCAGACTCTGGCTGAAAACTCAGTTTTCCCTGACCCCATTGGACCGATTACCAGGACTCTTCGGGATGGTTTTGTAAAATCAAAATGTGTAAATGCTTCGTGTACCTGGACCGTTGGAAATCCAAGGCTTTTTAAAAAACTCTCTGTGTGGGTACTTGTCTCAATATATGCCATAACAAACATAGTATCCCATATCAGGAAAAATGACTACAAATTTGTTATCATAAAACGGTATTCCAAAACACTGGAACTCAAACAAACCCAGCAAATTAGACTGCTGGGTTTGTTCCTTGGAATATTGAATTAATAGCCTGATTCGATCTTCTGTCCTTTAATTATCTTTATACCGCCGCTGGTTCCAAGCCTGGTTGCTCCGGCATTAATCATAGCAACAGCATCGTCAAAGGTTCTTACCCCGCCTGCAGCTTTTACACCCATCTTTGGACCAATAGTCCTTCTCATCAGAGCAATATGCTGAACGGTTGCACCATGTGTTGAAAATCCAGTAGATGTTTTTACAAAATCGGCTTCAGCCTTTTTCACAACCTCTGAAGCAAGAACAATCTCTTCGTCAGTCAACAGAGCTGTCTCAATGATAACTTTGAGAATTATTCTCTGCCCACAGGCTCTTCTGACCATACGAATATCATTTTCAACCAGATTAAGGTCTCTTGACTTAAGTGCACCAACATTCATAACCATATCTATCTCTGATGCTCCATCCTCAATGGCATGCCGTGTTTCAAATCCTTTAGCCCGACTGCTCATTGCTCCAAGAGGAAATCCAACAACAGCACAAACCTTTACTCCGGTACCACGTAAGTTTTTTGCACATCTTTCAACCCAGGATGTGTTAACACAAACAGAGTAAAATTTATTTTCCGCTGCTTCAGAGCAGAGAGTATCTATATCCGAAGCAGTTGCTTCGGGTTTCAGTAGCGTATGATCAATGTATTTAGCTACATCTGAAGGAATAAGAACAGAATTACTATTCTTAATCATTTCAGTATTTACCGGCACAGCTACACTATTTATCACATTCTGTTCTTTCAGTTTTTCCACTATCTCTTTAGTGATTTTTTCAATTAACTCTTTTTCATCCATTTTTCACCTTACCTTCGTTCTGCGGCCATTATTTTGTTTATTCTGGACCAGTGTCTGCCGCCCTCAAATCTGGTTAACAGCCAAACCTTAACCATTTCACATAGTTCATCCGGGGTATGCATTGGGCCGCCGAGTGTTAAAACATTTGCATTATTATGAAGTCGACTATTTCTGATTGTTTTTATATCATAACATAGTGCAGCACGGATACCCCGTATTTTATTGCAAACCATAGAAGATCCAATCCCGGCTCCATCAATCATTATACCACGTTCGGTTTCTCCACTGGCAACACTTTTTGCAACTTTTATGGCATAATCAGGATAATCAACACTCTCACTTGAATAGGTCCCAAGATCAAGAACTTTATAATCCAACACTGTTAGATATTTTTTCAAAATCTCTTTCGCTGCATATCCTCCATGGTCAGAACCTACAGCAACTCTTAATACATTATCAGTCTGATTGTTTTCATTAAAATTCTCTTCACTGTACATTTTTATCCTCTTTTGGCATATCCACGCTATCCACTATTGCAGCTATTACTGTTCGTATCGGTTGTCCCGCAGTTCCCAGCATGATACCGGCAGATCCGCCCTCGTCAATAATAAGAACCTTGTCACCAATAC
>Ga0307989_1000444_pt1 | contig 27312 bp, 21 predicted proteins | sample EllFjometagen185_FD_203164 | JGI IMG/M metagenome (GOLD analysis project Ga0307989, IMG submission 203164) | Marine microbial communities from Ellis Fjord, Antarctic Ocean - #185 | ecosystem: Environmental > Aquatic > Marine > Unclassified | place: Southern Ocean | collected 2014-10-08 | reverse complement strand
GGGTAGTGCCTCCATATCCAGGTAGGAATGCTGCCAGACAACTTCCAGGGTAACCGGGTTGAATTCCAGGACTCGTGAATAATCCCGCAAGGCGTTATTGTGTCCCATGGGTGATCCCGGATTGGGGGCACCATAACCTGCAAAACCACCGTTATCGAATACCAGGATATTACCTTCTCCTGGCAGACCTCTGGGAATCATATGAGCGTGGTGCTGGCCAATGATCCAGCCCATTTCTCTGAGCGCTTCTGATTGATTGTAATCAGGTCCAATCTGCCAAGCGATCCCGCCGCTTTCCTTATCAATTATAGCGATGATATTGGTTTGGCGACCGTCCCAGATGATGTTGTCTGGATGAAAACGCTTATCGCCTTCATCATACCAGCGATTGGGACCGAGGACCGACATGGAATTGATGTGCATCCAGTCACCTCTTTCCCCTTTGCCGATCACCAGATTGGGGTTTCGAGCCAGGACGTTCTTTGCCTCCTCGGAAAACCCAAATTCTTCAAAATGATCACTGCACAGCCATTCCCAGATAATGTTTCCTTCCCAGTCGGTTTCATAGATAATATCGTCAACCAGGGGTTTGTCGCTGATGGCGGGATTGGTAACATCCTTATGAGCCAAGATCAGAGTGTTTCCTTTGTCGGTCAGGGGTTCCATGCCGGGGGCGTAATAACCGACCGGATTTCCTTCCCTCTGATAATCATGATGCTGACGAGCCATCCACTGAGCCTCGTTTCCAGGGTCTTCGATATATTCATATTGATCGAATTTCCAGACGATATTGCCATCCCAATCCAATTGAACCAGATCTGTCTGGTCCATATAGCTAAATTTGGAATCCCGGACACCCAGGTGCCCCATCACAAAACCGCCGGGAAGTAGTTTGGGGGGGAACCCTTGCAGTCCTTTCCACATGCGGACAACGTTTCCGTTCATGTCAACCAGTGTAATTCCGGTTTCCCTTGCAGTAAAGACTGTGTAGCCATTCCAGGATTTCTCCGGGTTGTAAATAGTAGTTCCGGTTGGGTAAACATTAGGTGCTGCCATGGTGTCTCCTTGAATTTTTATTGCTACCAAAAAAGTCGCAATTCCATATTTTATTTTTTAAATTCGTGATTATTCAGTTTATTGTTTTAATCTCGCCCCTTATTTCCTTGGAAATGGAATCTTTGGTGCAATCCATACGATATAATTATTCCTGATTATTTACTATTGGCATCCCATTCTTTTCTCCCATTGTCATCCTCGCGAAAGCGGGGATCCAGTGAGCAAACCTAGATTATTGTTAATACCCTGGATTCCCGCTTTCGCGGGAATGACAAACGGTTATCCGAATGAAGGTTGCTTATTGTACCTAATCATATAGGTGCCTAAATTGTATCACTATTTCTCCATTTCAGTTATGACTTGATAGCGTTGATTCTGGTTACGGTACTTGACCATGTTGGGTGCTTCCAGGGAATCTGTTTCTTGCAATTTCTCGTTGTCAGTTGATTCTGGGTCAATAGCCTTTATTAGGTCTGGATTCTTTTTGGACTGACGGGTCTCTTCGATCAGCTTAGCTGTTTCTCCACCTTCTTCCGGGGTTATATATTCGGCAATCCCATCCGTTCGAACCAGAGGAGCTACTGTTATGAAAATCTCGAATTTTGGGAATTGCATGGCTGCAAGGATAGCTCCGCAGGGTTCGATTTTAACCTGATCCGGATTCACGGGCTGTCGGCCCGCTAATAAACAATGATACCATTATTTTTCATCGGGAACTTTACGTGCTGGGTCTGTTGCTTGACAATACTCCGACTGCGTTTGTGGGCAGCGTGGAAGGGGCTTGATTACCCCTTTTTCTTCGGTGTTCGAAATCCAAGCCAATACATGGAAAAAATAGCCATGGCAAATAAAACAAGGGCGACCGGACGAGTCAAAAGTATGCTGAACTCTCCGTCAATGATGTTGAGTGATTGAGATAAGGATAGTTCGAATCTTTCCCCCAAAAAATAAGCAATAACAAACACAATAACAGAGTAGCCAAAGGCGTTCATGAAGTATCCCAGCAGGGCAAATACAAACATAACTCCCACACCGAACACTCCGCCAGTTGAAATATAAACCCCAATGATACAAAGCAATAGCGCGGTTGAGAATATAAATGATTCAGGCGCTCTAATCACACGAGCCCAAATCCGCAAACCCAATTGCCCTGTAATAAGATTGAGTACATTGGCCATCAGCAAAGCACCGAAAAGACCATAAATCAGACGTCCCTGCTCCAGGAAAAGTAGGGGGCCCGGTTGAATCCCATGGATCATTAGCGCACTAATAATCAATGCGGCGGCAATATTCCCCGGTAATCCGAGTGTTAGCAGCGGAATTAAATTAGCTCCGGAAACAGCACTATTAGCCGATTCTGTTGCAGCGATTCCGTGAATGTTTCCCTTCCCAAAACTATCAGGGTCCTTTGAGGTCTGCTTTGCTGTCGCGTAGCTCAAAAATGCTGCAGCCGATGAATCAAGTCCCGGAATCGCTCCTAAGATAGTACCAATCACAGAACCTCTTAAAATAGTATACCGACAGGACCAATATTCAGCCCAACTCACCCGACGATCTTCTTTTTTTTGCGCTTTAGAGATTGTTACCGTTGCACCACTTTTGCCATGTATCATTGAAAGTCGGCGGAAAATTTCGGCAACCGCTAACATCCCAAGCGCAACAGAAACGAGCGGCAGCCCATCATAAAGTTCAAAATAGCCAAAAATGAAACGAGGGGTGCTGTTTTCCGGGTCAAGACCGACCGTCGCGCAAAACAACCCAAATGCCGAGGCAGCGATTCCCTTAACCATAGACTCACCCATAAGACCTGAAATTATCGAAAAGGCAAATACCATTAAGGCGAAGATTTCAATTGGGCCCATTTTCAAGGCAACAACCGCAACCAAAGGGGCAACAGTAATAAGTACAATGTCGCTGAATAAATCGCCTGTTACAGATGTATAAAGTGCCATCTTCATCGCTTTTTCAGGTTTTCCGGCTTTTGTCATGGGATAACCATCAAGCGTCGTAGCTGCAGCGTCAGGTGTTCCAGGCGTATTGATCAATATGGCTGGAATAGCACCACCAAACAACCCGCCTTTGTTGACCCCAATCAAAAAAGCAATGGCTGGGAGCGGATTCATTGCAAAAGTAAAAGGGATTGCGATTGCCATCGCAATTACAGGACCGACACCCGGTACCGCGCCGACAAATTGACCCAGTACGACACCAAAAAACACAAAAAACAAGTTGTATAGCGTTAACGAGTCAGCAAGTCCCGCAACGATAATATCAAAATCAATCATTATGGTTTAAATGGGCTAATTTTTTAAGGAAGCGGTCTATTCAGTAGAAAACTAATTAAAAACCAGATCGATGCAGGCAACAGGATTATACCGGAAATGAGCCAAAGAGGACGGCGCTCTCCAACTATTATCATTACCACCGTAATCAATATAGGGGCAGCAAGAATAAATCCAATCAGACTCATTAAATAAAGCCCGGCAATGCCAATCAAAAAAAACAGACCCACCCGTTTAGAAAACGTCCAATCGAATTCGACTTTACCCAGCGGAAAAGTAAAATGTAAAAAGCCTGCTAGAATCATGATGATTGAGGTAATTTTCGGCAAGGTTGCTGGCTGCAACCACTCTGAATCCGCAAGTTCAGTATGATTTGGAATAACCCAGAATAATAGAATGGCACCTGCGGCAACCACAACAAGTCCTGATATTCGATTTAGAGTCATTTTATTTTACCTGACGATGAATACCCCCCCTGTGTCATATAAACACGGGGGGGCGTTTGCAAGTCCTACTGACCTGCATCGATGAGTGTTTTAATGTCTGTTACACCAGCAGACAACATTTTAAAAGTTCCCTCTGGTCCCAAATTATAAGGTACGGAAACCAAGGTATTGTATAAAGCTTTTTTAACTGTATCAGAATAAATTGCTTTGTCAAACGCCTTGACTAGAGCCTTACTCACATTACTAGGCAACCCTTTGGGTGCCGCAATATAATAGTAGGGTTCAAGGTAAAAATTAAAACCAGACTGAATGAGAGTCTTCACATTCAATGCGTATGAATGACGTTCCTGATTTAAAACCGCAATCATCTTTAAATCGCCGCTCTTGAGATATTTAATATGTGCACCAGCGAGATTCCCAACAGCTACGTGGCCGCCCAGCAGACTTTGAATTTGTTCCGCTCCACTTTTGTGTTTTACATACTTGAATTTCACATGCGCTTGTTTAGAGACAGCACTCCATATCATTTTTTGCGGTGCAGCATCAAAAGCCATCGGCACACCATGCTTTGATTTTGATTTTGCATATTCCAAGAATTCTTTTAAATTGTCAAAGGGGGCATCTGCTTTTGCCACCAACGCGTTTTCCCCTTTTAATATGGTACCAATATAGTCAAAACTATTTATCTTAAAAGGTATTTTATCCCCACGCTTGGCCAAATTCAAGATGATAGGTATATTTACGCCGACTCCAAGAGTCAAACCATCAGGTTTTTTCCTCATTAAACTTGAAAACAAGGCAACACCACCTCCGCCAGGTTTATTTTCGACAATAATGTTCCATCCTGTATCTTTTTTAACTTGTGCGGCGATCAAACGCCCCATTATATCCGTTGAACCCCCAGCGCCAAAACCAATTTGAAGTTTAATTGCTCCCCTCGGTGACCAGTCTGCTGCTTGTCCCAAAAATGGCACTAGAACCATACAAGCGGCTGCAACAGCGAATAAAAAATTTCTCATTTTCATCTTTTTGTCTCCTTTTTTTATGTTTATAACTCTGATTACTCATAAACACCAATTAGCCTGGTGAAATTAATATCGACCAAGTCAGGTAACATATGCTTTTGGAACCATAATTGAAATATGGGTGTATAAAACTATACATTGCGAGTTCAGAAAAACAAGATGTTTCTCTACTATTTTCTTAATTAATAATGGCCTCTTAGTCAAGAAAACAATTCTGAAAAAACGGGACTATCAAAGCATATTTTCTGCACCTTTCTCTTTTTTTTGAATAATACCTCCTATACTAAAAATGTGAAAAACAAAAAAAACTAAACATCAATCACCAATAGATCCCTACCCAAGATAATTTCTCCTTTAAAACCGGATTCAATTTCACTGACGATTTCTTCCATCAACAGATCACTTTTTTCCCTAATATGTGTTAATATCAGTTTTTTAGCATTCGCTTTTTTTGCAATATATCCTACTTGCGGAGAACAAGCTAAAATGTGCTTAGCAATCAGATCTCCCTCCTTATCTTCTCTTTCCTTTGCAGAAAGATAGCAGCACAACACCAACGCATCTGTATCTTTTGCCAGTGTAGCAAGGCCTTGACATTCAACTGTATCACCACTGATGGTTACCGATTTACCTTCTGCTTCTATGCGATAACCCAGACATTTCCAGTTTTTTTGTGATATGCCTATTCCATGTCCATGTTTTACATATTCGCAATAAATCTTAACTTCTTTGCTATGATAAACCAACCCGGGCTTTACATCTTTAGCAATCACGAGGTCCTTGATATTAACCAGCGGCACCTCACTTATTTCTGCTTCAGTCAATCGAAAAGCAATATCGTTTTTGTAAACCTGATTCAAAAGTACATCTACGATATCAGACGTTCCCTCCGGCCCAAAAATAGATAGCTGACTGTCACGCCCCAAATTCCAACTTGAGAGAATCATATCTCCTAAATTTCCGATATGATCGTAATGATGGTGTGTGATAAATATCGGATGAACACTCTTAGCAGGAATTCCAACCCTCGCTAACTGAGTTCCCACACCACGGCCAGCATCAAAGAGCATAAACTGATCTCCCACTTGTATAACCAAAGAGGGCCCTTGACGATTCGGATCCGGTTTCGGTCCGCCGGTGCCCAGTAATATGATTTTCATATATTATTCATGATGACAAAAGGTGTCATACCAAAAATATTAATAACTCAACCCTGTAGGTCTACTACTTCAAAGTGCTATTTCATATGTTTTCATAGGCTCATCGTTTCAAAGGTTCACCCCAGCGATTCCGGTAAGTAACCTCTTCCAGAGGCTTGCGATATCCTTTTACTTTTGAATCATTTGAATATCCGATGGGCAGAATGGTCTCCAGTTTGAATTCATCTGGAACTTCTAGTACCGCCTGAACCTTCTTATAGTCTGATGGCGTGTAAGTGACTGAACCTAATCCGACAGCTTCCAATCCAAGTACCAAATACCCAACGGCAAGCCAGACAGAGGGTTTAGAATTGGGTGAATTCCGATCTGATAACACAGCAATGAGAATAGGAGCCTGTTCAAGCATTGGTTTCTGCCATGAAACACCCATGGTCTGATACTTATTTTTTTTCTCCTCACTTAATTTTTCGTGAAAGGCCTTTTCACCTATTTCAGCTGCCTGCCTGATACCGGTTTTCAACTTTGGATCATCGATAACCATAAAACGCCAAGGTTGCATATTTGAGCCCGATGGTGCCTGGCAGACCGTATTTAAAACCTCCTCAATATTTTCAACAGAGGGAATAGCCCGTTTAAATTCTCGAACTGTTTTTCGTTGGGTTGCCAATTTTAAAAGTGCTTTTATTTGAGTTCCCACTATTCCTCTTTAGTACTTAATAACAAACATCGTAGTCGCTAGTTTTTTCTCAACCTATTAGCAATACCACACCAAAAACGGCTGTTAGTGCTCCTAATATACCGTGAATTGATACATATTCTTTTTGAATTAATATCGCAAAAGGGATCAAGACGATAGGCACCAAACTCAAGATTGTCGTTGCTATTCCAGTAGAGGTATAGTGCAATGCTTTCATTGACAAGCTGACCCCCAGGAAAACACCAAGAAATGATCCGATAACAGCAAGTCCCAATGCGGATGTTTTTCGAGTTGATTGAATGACTCTTGGCCATGATCCCATCACAAAGAACAGAACAATAAAACCGATGATACCGCCTATCACTCGAATTTGGGTAGAAGCAAAAGGATCCAGATAACCCGCTCCATCTTTCATCCCCATTTTACTCATAACGTAACCCACTGATTGCCCAACCATAGCAACCATGGCAATTGCAAGCTGCCGCGTAGAGACCGTTCTAACCCACAGCTCTTGGCTATTCTTACTAAATTCACCAGACTTAGTACCCTGTTTGATGAGAACCCAGCATACTCCACAGACAGTAACAAACATACCAAGCCATTGAATAGGCCGATAGGTCTCGTCCAGAATCAACCATCCTATCAGTGCTGTGGTAGGTGCACTAAGCGACATTATGACCATTGTCAGCCGCGGGCCGATACTCACATACGACTTGAAACGAAAAATATCACCGAATGAAAGGCCCACCACACCAGAAAGTAATAACCATTTCCAGGCATAGGTCGAAAATCCAACCGGAATTATTTCTCCATTGTTTATTAACAAAAGGAGACTAAATAATACAAATGAAATCAGCAAGCGAAAAAAGCTAACGGGAATTGAACCCATTTGTTTTCCAGCAGCTTCAAAAATTTGTGTACTGCCCGCCCAGCAAAGCACAGCGCCAAAAGCGAATATTTCTCCTAAATAAAGTGAAGGCATCAGATATTATCTTATTCAATTTGGGGTGTCTCTTCAGCATCCCAATAAACCAATTGTAAAGGTAAAGGAATTCGAAGTTTAATTGCCCCAGGAACTGGACAAACAGATACGCAACCATTGAAATGAACACACTCTTCAGGATAGGTCACAGTAGGGACTTCGCCCTTTTTAGAACCGTAAAAAACATCCTCAGAGCAAAGCTCAACACATTTATTACACTTAATACAGTCTTCTGAATTGATAACAGGTGGCATAATTTCCTCTTTTAATACGATTTCCAATCTAATTTGTTATTTCCCTTGATGTTTGAGATAATGTGCGCTTTGTTAAGTGTCGGGTCTGTAAATGGATAATCCGGACGATTATGAAGACCTCGTGTCTCTTTTCGGTTAAGCGCCATTAAAAAAGTCAGCTCTCCAATTTCTAGCATGTTAAGCACTTCAATACTACGTACGACTTCATGGGGATTTTTTGCCATCAGGGTTTGTCGTGTTTTTTTTCTAATCCTGCGGAGATGCTGAAGGCCCTGTTTCAAAAGAGTTTCATTTCGAACTTTACCAACATAATCCGACATGGTTTGCTGTAGGGCAATATTAGTCTCTCTCCAGTCCGGCCCATTCTCGTTACCTCTGATATCATCAATCAGCCGCTTTGTTGTTTTAATTATGGGATTATCTTTTCCGATTACCGGCTCATTTACTGTCCTGGCATATTCGGCTGCATTTTCTCCACCAATATATCCAAAAACAGCGGCCGCTGATATATCACCGAACGCTTCATCTCCAGCGGCATATAACCCTTGCAACGAGGTTTCTGCTTTTTCATTAGCGACAATTAATCCGCCGCCTCGTAGAGGATAGGTCGAAAACTCAATCGGGTGTTTTCGAAAATCGATGCCCTCTGCCTCCATATACTCTGTCATGGCGGTATATCCTTCATTCTCCATCCAATACATCATATATTTGTAATCGGCGTCCGTAATATCAGTGCAATCCATATATAAAGGACCTTTACCTGATTCTGTATACTGTTCAGGGGCTAATTTGTTTACTTCACAAATCATATCGCCATAACGGCGATCGGGTTTTTTTACAAAAGTTCCCGCTGGTTTACCTTCCATGTCTTTGACGACCCCAATCCAGGTTGCCTGCCCGAAGCGCGTGAAGTATTTGGGACCAATATGCCGCTGAGGCATCTCTAAGTTTTGCAGTTCTGCGCCAGCCCGATATGCCATTGCCCGGCCATCACCAGTCTGAGAACCGCCATGCGGATCATTAAACAGCCAGCCAGGCGTTAAGGACGGATAAAGTCTTGAGCATTTGCCTGTACCCAGCACCACTGATTTCGCTTCAAACACCAGCAATTTTTCTTCCCTGGTATGAACCCCAATAGCCCCGACAATTCTATTCCCCTTCCGAATAAGATCCAACATCATTACACGGTTCAGAATAGTCGCACCTCGTTTTTTAGCTTGTTTTGCCAGTATTTTCTTCTGAAAGCGCCCCCGATATTTAATATGAGTCATAGGATGGCCTGGAAACGAGTGGCCTGCAAATTCCCACCGACCCTTATATTGCATCGGGATCCCCCATTCATCCCACAATTTTACAATGTCATATGCTCTCAAAAACTGGGTTCGAAGCAGGTTCTTGCCAATCAATATCTCACCTTTGGCAGTTCGTAGCAGCTCATCAATCCATGCATCCTTGTCAGAACCATGCACTTCAGGGATGTATGTTTCAAAATGGTCATTACCCATTCGGCCGCACCCACTATATTGTACATTCCCTTTTTCCGCGACGACAACACTTGCCCCTAACTCGGCGGCTCTAATAGCAGCCATTATCCCCGCTATACCCCCTCCAATACACAAAACATCCGTCTTGATCCGTTCCACTTGCATTATATTTCTCCCTGCTCTGTAAAATCCAGTATTCAGAAAAACAGTAAAATAATTATATTGATCTCTTCACTCCCTACTACTGAATCAGATACTACTTGTATTCAAAGATAGGTATAATTGTTAACAATATTGTTAACAATTAATTTCAATTACACCAAACTTTAATGATAATTATAATATATAGTCAAGACTTATCTTAATAAAGTGAAAAAGAACTTTTGAAAGAGCCGCACAGTGCAGCTCCATTTAGACCACAATATCTAATTGATTTAACGTACAAAAACCAACTTTCAATCATTTTACCACTGAAATAAACCTTGACGCCTAATCTTATAACCATTAACTTCTATCGTATTGCAACCCATATTTATGGAACAAAGGCAAGCGATTGCTTCATAGATACCTGACATTATTTACTCATAAATAGTAAATTGAGGAAATGATGAATTGAAACTGAGAAAAAGATTGTTTTTTTCCAATTTGAGTATACGAATAACCATTAATGGCAACATCACAAAAAAATGATTTTGAAAGAGTCCTGGAGATTCTTGAGTTTAGAATTCTTTCAAGTGTTTTAAAACCACGAGAACGCCTCATTGAGCGAGAGCTTATAGAAGAATATAAAATTAGCAGAGGCACGGTCAGAAAGATACTCAAAGAGCTTGTAGTAAAAAATCTCATCAACCACACATCAAATCGAGGGGCCGTTGTTGCTGAGCCGACCCCAAAAGAGGTTGAGGATATTTATCGCACACGTCTGGTACTGGAAAGTTATGCTATTGATTTTGTCATTGTTAACATCAATGATTCGATCATTGAGCAGGTAGAATCACATGAACGTGCATTCGAAAAAGCACTGGAAGAAGAAAATCTGAGAGGAATTCTAGCCTATAATCGATCCTTTCATCGGGCGATTTTTGATAAATGCGAAAACCAAATTATACCTGAAATAACGGATCAACTGAGAAGTCGGTCCCGAGCCTGGTATCGATATATCGCGGGAAGTTCAATCCACCGTGAGAACAGTGTCAGAGATCACCTCCAAATAATAGAATGCCTTCGTACCAGAGATACCCAGCGGCTTAAAAAAATTAACGAAAGCCACTTGACCGCTGGTTATGAGAATTATAAAGAGAACCTGATTTTAATCTAAACAATCACTCCTTCCGTTCACATGCGTATCTCGGAATAGGGCTTCATAATAAAAGGTTAACAACCTGCTGATAAAGAACCAATAGAAATCCATGTTGGTGAAACTGTTCATCAGAATGATTTTTTATTTAAATATGTTTTGCTAATAAAAAGTTAACTGTCCCGTCGACGATATTTAATATTTAGTTTGTCCTGCTAGTTTTGTACGGTGATCGGATTAACCCCTAACAGATGCGCACCTCCCTCTTTTCCATAAATTTTCCTGCGAGAATTTTGCGAATATAATGTATGCTCATTTTGAATCATGCTACTTTCGCGTTGTGTAGCGAAATCGTTAATATTTGTTGGAACGTATCTAATCTTGGATTTAATTTAGCTGTATAACACTATCATTATAGCTATATAAGTGCCTGAACGAGAACCCTGTAAAAAAGAAGTTACTATTTATTTAGCTGATTTATATCCATATTGAAGATTCGAGCTTTCAGTAATCAGTCCTCAGCTATTAGTTTTTAAGTGACTGAAAACAAGTTTGTTTTTACTGAAGACTGATAGCTGACGGCTTCTTGACTTCCATACTGAATATTATTTTTAAAACAAGATTATAATTGAAAACAGGGGCTTTTCGTTCAGGCACTATATAGGTGTTTATTTTTATTCTTTCCATTGACAATTTGAAAATTACCTTCTAATTTTAAGTCAAACTATTGGACTAACCATTAGTCCAATAGAATAATCATTATTCTGTGACAGAGGATTCAAAAAAAGAGTTTTTTCAACATTCAATAGTCAAATAAACACTCTTTATGGAGATTCAAAAAAATGATCATAGATGTATTCTGCCATATATTAACGCCCAAATACCTGGAAAAACGAAATCAAAAAGCAATTGACGGATGGAATGAAAAAAAATCATCAAAGTATATTGAAGTTTTACCTGCCCTGGTTGACCTGGAAGCTAGATTCAGAATAATGGATCAATATCCGGATGTACTTCAAGTGTTGAGCATGGCTACTCCAGCTTTGGAAACGATGACCAAACCGGAAGATGCAGTAGACCTGGCAAAAATCGCAAATGATGAAATGGCAGAATTAGTCATGAAATATCCGGAGCGATTTGTGGGTGCCATTGCCTGTTTACCCTGGAATGACATTGATGCAACCCTGGTGGAAATAGACCGGGCAGTTAAGGACTTAAAGTTCAGGGGAATTCATATATGCACGGATATAAATGGCATGGCGATTGATTCACCTGAACTGCTGCCGGTTTATGAAAAAATGGTGGAATATGATCTGCCGGTTTTCATACACCCTCAAAGAGCAGCCACCATTCCGGATTACAAAGATGAGGAAATTTCAGAATATGGAATCTGGACAAAAATCGGCTGGCCCCATGAGACATCGAAAGCGATGATCAGATTGTCCGGAAGTGGCATACTGGAAAAATTTCCCACCATAAAATTCGTTACTCATCATGCGGGCGGAACAATTCCCTTTCTTGAGCATCGAATCAGCGGTGGTGAAGATTTTAATGAAATGAGAATGGGTTATCGGTATAAGAACCATTTAACTAAAAAGTTAACCGATTATCTAAGAATGTTTTACAACGACACCGCCGTATATGGAAACACAGCCGCTCTGATGTGTACCTATGCTTTTTGCGGAGCTGACCAAATGATTTTTGCCACTGATCTCCCTTTTGACAGTCAAGGCGGATACCGGTACCTTCGAGAAACTATTCGCTCGGTTAATGAGATGACCATAACAGACAGCGAACGGAAAAAGATATTTTCTGAGAATGCTATAAAGCTGTTACGATTAGCTGTTTAGAACTTTTGTCGGAATAATGAAGAGCGGATGCTGCTTTAATGGGTAACAATCTGGAGGAATCAGTCATAATGTCTTTATCATTTAGTTCCCAACGTATGTCAGAAATCCCTTTTGCCGGGATTAGAAAAGTATTTGAAAAAGCCGCGAAAATTGAAGCCGGTGGTAATGAAGTCATCCATTTTGAAATTGGGCGGCCAGATTTTGATACACCGTCTCATATTAAGAAAGCGGCTGCGGAAGCATTGGAAAACGGCTTTGTCCATTATACACCCAATCTTGGTATCATGGGGTTGAGAAAAGCCATTGCCCAATCGGTTGAAAACTATAAGTCGATTAAATATGACCCCTCCTCCGAAATAATGGTGGTCGCCGGAGGTCAGCAGGCCATGTATTTGAGCCTTCAAGCGTTTCTTGAACCGGATGATGAAATATTGGTCCCGGATCCGGGATATAGTCAGTTTTTTTCATGTATTAAACTATGTGGAGGAGTTGCGGTACCAGTACCGTTGCTGGAAAACGAGAATTTCAGCATGAACTTTGATATGGCAGAAAAATTAGTAACCAGCCGTACGAGAGGGATTATTATTAACACTCCTCACAACCCGACCGGATCTGTACTCGACCAGCAGCAGATAGAGGAATTGGGACGTTTTGCCGAAAAGCACGATCTGGTTATATTTTCCGATGAAGCTTATGATCGTATTGTTTATGATAAAGCCAAGGTATATAGTCCGGCTGCTATTCCTAATCTGAAAAAACGAACCGTCATATGGGGATCATTGTCAAAGACATACTCAATGACTGGATGGCGAATCGGATATCTGGCCGCACCTGCTGAATTAATTCGCTCAGCTGTAAAAATACAGCAAAATCTGTTATTGTCTATCTGTTCATTTGCCCAGGTCGGGGCAATTGCCGCTCTGGAGGGTTCCCAAGTTTGTGTTGATGATATGGTTAGTGAATTCGCCAGCAGGCGGGAGGTGATTTTAAACGGCATCAAAGAATCCCCCGGTTTGTCTTGTACCAATACACCCCTAGGTGCTTTTTATGTATTTGTCAAACATGATACGCCGCTGATGAATTCGGAATCACTGGCGGAATACCTCTTAGATCGCTTTCATGTGGCAATGGTGCCTGGATCGTCATTTGGTAAAAATGGAGAAGGTTTTTTACGCCTCTCATATTCGGCCTCACTTGAACAGTGTCAAAAAGGAATGGAACTTATCATCAAAGGGATGACAGAAATCGAGAAAAATAGATAAGTCCCCGACTCGTTCTAAAACCGTTTTATGGGTTACTCATATTTATATTGGAAAAATCATCATGAACAAAGTATTGAGCCTTTTTTCTCAAGAATGGTTTAAAAACAACAATTTGGATATTCCTGAGGAACTTGAAGTCCACTTTGTTAAAGCACTGAATGAGAATGAAATAATTGCTGCTTGCCAGAAAATGGACTACTTGTTTTTTCCTTCTTCTTCACCGCTTATTACTGCTCGCGTTATACAAAATGTTCCCTCTATCAAGATGATTCAAAGTGCTGGAATAGGTTTTGATAAGGTAGATATCAAAGCGGCCAAGCTACTTAAAATACCAGTGTGCAATTCCCCGGGGGATAATGCAGGGACAGTAGCTGAATTTACCATTGCTCAGTTGATTACTTTGCAGCGCCGTTTTTTTGTGGCGGACCGGGAAATTAAGGCAGGCAATTACCAGGCAACCAGAGAGCTTTTAATCAATTCCGGCCTAAAAGAGATGTGTGATATTCGGTTGGGTTTGGTTGGTTTTGGCACCATTGGAAAAAGAGTGGCCAGACTGAGTAGAGCATGCGGCAGTCGAGTTAGTTATTATGACCCGTTTCGGGCAGATGAAAAAACAGAAACCGAATATCAAGTGGATTATTTACCACTAAAAAAATTACTTTCATCGTGTGATGCAATTACTCTTCACCTCCCTTTAAATGATCAAACGTATGGCATTATCGGACAGAATGAAATCGATTTGATGCCGGCGGGAAGCCTGCTGTTGAATACCAGTCGAGGAGAATTAGTGGATCAGAATGCACTGGCCCGGGCACTGGAAAACGGTCATTTATATGGTGCTGCCATGGATACCTTTGATCCGGAACCGCTACCCGCCGGACATCCATTGCTCAACCTTTCCGTAGAAGCAAGAGACCGGCTGTTGATGACACCTCATACGGCAGGAATAACCCGCGGATCTTTAAAGAGGCTTATCACGGCAGCTTTGGATAACATTGTGAGGGCTATGGGTGGAGAAAAACCTAAAAATATCGTTAATAATGTGGGTGGTGTTCGCTAATTAACAAAACAAAAATAGGAAGGATAGGCTGATCTTAAATTATTGCATTAGCTGTTTTCCTGGGTATTCAAATCACTGAGAAAGCTGGAATCGCTTGGATCAATATTAAGATTTTTGTGAAGAGAAATGTCTTTGTTCATTCTGTTTACTGCCAAATCCACATCTCGTGCCTTTAACGCCTTAATAATCTCTTTGTGACTGTTGTATGAAGTCTCATAAAGACCTTCCTTCAAATAGGCATCTTCGTAGATAATTTTCTGCATTTTCCAGATCGAGCCGATGAAAAGCTTTATCAAAGGATTCCCGCCAATATCTGCCAGCGCCAGATGAAATTTCAGGTTTTCTTCTGCCAGCATTGAAGATGTCAGATCCGATTCAACAAATCGATTATTTATCTCTTCCAGATTTTTAATCGCTGCATCGGAAATATTCTCTACTGCCAGTTTCACACTGATTTGCTCAATATAACTCCTGGCATCAAGGAAATGCTCTAGTGAGAGGCTGCCATCCCGAAAAAGGTCAAAAATAGAGTCTAATAGTGGTTTATAAATATTATCTGTCACATAACTGCCGCCACGTGTTCCGGGCTTGATTTCAATAAAACCTGCCTGCTGCAGTGAAAGTAGTGCTTCTCGAACTACAACCCGGCTAACACAAAAAATCTTAGCTAGATCCCGGTCGGAAGGTAATTTTTGTCCAACGGCAATCTTTCTGGAAAAAATGAGTTTTTTAACCTGTTCGGCAATCTGCTCCTGGAGGCGTCGTTTTTTAGGCTGCTCAAATAAAGATAATGCATGTTCGTCCAGAGTATCTGCTTTAATTTTCATAGAATTTCTCTTCTCCGCCCCCCCAGGGTGAAATTTTTAGCTATTTGTTTTGGGTAGTGATCAGTGATTTCAAAATGATCACTGATGCCTTTTCTGTTTTTTGTTTGGTAAGTTCCTCCAAAGGTCCCGCTTTCAAAGCTTTGGTCGAACAAACTTTCACACAGGCAGGTTCCAGATTATTTGTTAAACGAGAATGGCATAAATTACATTTAGCCATTTTCCCGTCCTCTGCAAATTTCGTTGCACCAAAAGGACAAGCAAGTTCACAACAGTGGCATCCAATGCAAATATCACGATTAATATCCACAACACCTGTATCATCTTGCTTAAAAATAGCATTTGTCGGGCAGGCCTTAACACAGGGCGCATCTCCACAATGACAGCAGGCCAGCGATAGAGAGGAGATTTTAACCGATGAAAGTTCTCCTTCCTCATGAATGGTTACTTGTCTGAAAGCAATATTTTCAACAATTAGATCATTTTGGTCCTGACAGGCGACTACACAAGCCAGGCATGCAGAGCAACGGGAAACATCAAATGAAAAAGCGAATTGGGTCATTAAAAAAACCTCCTAATCATCCATAATTTTTGTCACTTCACAAAGAAGTGATTTGAATCCGGGATACCCGGAAATCGGATCGCAATAATCAGGCTCAATCAACAGGTTGACATCTGCCTCGGGATACGCATGAAACATCGCCACTACTCCAGGTGGTACTCTTTGTGTGATATGAGCCTTAACGGTTATCGAAGATCGATGAGTGGACAATTTTATCGTATCACCGGTCTTAATGTCACGCCTTTCTCCATCTATCGGGTTAATATCTGCCATAGGATCATGGCGAAGTGCCCGAGTCCACGGTAGTCTGAAAGTTCTTGAATGCATGAACATAGGGAGCCGTGATCCTGTATTCAGAATTAAGGGGTAATCCAACGCCATTTCCGGAGCAGAGACTGGGCTGTGTTTCGGTTCCACATATTTAGGGAGCGCATCATATCCGGCCTTTTTCAGGATTGAAGAACAAAACTCCATTTTACCAGAGGGAGTCGGAAACCCTTTTTCTTTATATTGGAAGAAAGGGGTCTCAATCTCTGGGAGAAACATGCCTCCAGGCGCTGCTTTTAAGTCTGAAATGGTAAATCCGGAAGGTTTTATTATCCAATCCAAGCAAGCTTCCTGCCCTTGCTTTAACAGGGGATCATCTAACCCTAGCTTGTCAGCCAGATCAATAATTATATTAATATCGGAACGTGATTCTCCTACAGGTTTTATGACGGGCTCTGTCCAGATTGCATAATTTGGAGACCAGACTCTGAGGTCGTTCTTTTCAAATGAGGTGCAAGCAGGCAATACCAAATCCGCCAGTTTAGCTGAATCTGTTAAAAAAAGATCTATATCCACTAAAAAATCAAGTTTTTTCAGACTCTCTTTCATATTATCAGATCCAGGCCACATCCGATAATTCAAACCAAATGCCAGCATAGCCCTAATCGGATAGGGTTTTCCACTATGAATTTGTGCTGGAAGCGGAATTGCCTGGGCCTGCTCTACCAACTCACTCCAGACCGGGAGGACTTCTTGCGCGATTCTCGGTGCCATTTCACTCCAGGGCTTTGACTGTTCAAACTCATCTTGCCTTGTATTAAACCCATAATGTGAGGATGGAATAACTCGATTGCCCCCTTTCCGATCAAAGTTCCCGGTAAGTCCAATCAACGCTGTAATCGCTCTATGGTTCTGAACCCCGTTGGTGTGATGAACAGTTGGGCTGGCACCAGACATTAAAGAAGAGGTTTTGGAAGAAGCGTATAATCTGGCTGCTTGAATGATAGATGCTGCCGGAACAGAGGTGATTTCTTCGGTAGCTGAAGGAGTAAACTGTTTAGTATACTTTCGGTACTCATCGAAGCCGACGGTCCAGTGGTTTACAAAATCGCTGTCGTATAGTCCTTCCTCGATTATTACATGGGCCATTCCCAAAGCAAGTGCTCCCGAAGTGCCAGGGCGAATTCGCAAGTGAATATCTGCATGGGAGGAGAGAGGCGTAATCAGAGGACCAACCTCAATTATCTTAAGACCAGTGTCAATAGCATCAAGCAAATTACTTACATCCGCTGTTGCCGAATGGAATGGATTTGTACTCCAAACCAGAAGGCATTCGGAGTTCTGAATGTCAGCTTCACCCGCACAACCATAATTCAGTTTATTAGCTATGAGAGTTGCATAGAAACAGGTACTGGATTCTGTACAGTAATTCGGGGATCCAAAACCATGTGCCAACCGTTTTAAAAAGGGCCTTAGTCGTTTGGGAAATCCGGAAAAAAAGACCACCGATTCAGGTCCGGATTGATCTTTAATTTCCAACATCCGGGATGATATAATGTCCAGAGCCTGATCCCATGAAATCGGCTCAAATTCAGTGGAATTCTTCCCTCCTCTCTTCAATAATGGAGTACGAATACGATCCTCGTGATAAATGTACTGTCTATTGGCCGCCCCTTTTGAACAGAGTGTACCTTTGTTAGCAGGATTTTCAGCTGTTCCTTCCACCTTGATAACAACACCGTCTTTAACTGAGGCATCAATTCCACAATTAGCACTACAAATAGCACATGTTGTTTTTTTTATCTCAATTTGAGTTTCAAATCCCGAGATTTTACCTTCTTGTAGCTGTTCAATAGACAAGTCTGGATGGCTTATCATAATAATCCCCTTTATTTAGTGATTAAACCACCTGGTTTTTTGTTGGATAAACTCAGTCAACGCGCTGTCGGTCATGGTGTTCTTACCCACTTTTTGATTAAAATTGATGGTCTTCAGCACCGCTTCCAAGGTATTGGGATTGGCGTCCTCAATGGCATCCAGAGGTTTGTTCAGTCCGGTACCCACCTTTGACTTAAAATGTGTAGAAACAGGGGGACGTTGCGTCATTTGAGTCCTCTGTTTGCAATAGAGGACTCAAATGACGCAACGTCCCCCTTCATGTACTTCCTATGATTCAATCTGAAAATTTGCTAAATAATCTGCTGCTTTTCTAATCTCTTCGCCACCTGGAAATGTTTTTTCCCGTTTTATTGTCTTAACCAGTTGAATTTTATTGATGTTTCCAAACACATCAAATGTTTTAAACTGTTTGCTTAGTGTATCATCACTGTTTTTTACTTCAATTAAATGCGATAGGTTGTTATTAATTTTGATTGCAAAATCAATTTCCTTTCCCTCTTTATTTCGTATGTAATGAAGTGTTGTTTCCGCACCTTCTTCATCCTCCAATCGATTCAACTCTTTCAAGATTGCACCGGCCACAACATTTTCCAGCTTTACACCTGGATCTCCAATGACCTGACCGGTATCAAAAAAATAGTACTTGGGCATTTTTAAAATAGCCCGGGCAATATTTTTGTTCCAGGGATAAACAGGAAAAATAACAAATAAATTTTCTAATAGTAATAACCAACGTTTAATTGTTTTGGCATCCCTATTCAGATCTCTGGCCAAGCTGGCGTACGATATTAATGATCCCACCCGATGACGCAGCAGTTCTATTAATGTCTCAATTGATTTGATATCTCTGACGGACTCAAGGTCTATTAAGTCTTGCCTGAGAATAATATCAAGATGGGTTTTTTTCCATCTTTTGTAAAACCGGTCATCATTTTCAAGAAAGGGTTCTGGGTATCCACCAACTCTCAGTAAACGATCTAATGACTCATCCGGAGTTAAAAATGAACAAGCTTCCTTGATATCGAAAGGATGAAGACGGTATAAAAAATATCTTCCCGCCAGTGAATCTCCAACTTTCCTGATTGTATCCAACCGTGCGCTACAGGTGATGATCATTTGTGGGGGGGGGGCCTCAACGTCATAAACTCCTTTTAACCATGATTTCCAATCATCCATTTTATGAAGTTCATCAAAAATAATCAGATCTTTCTTCCGATCCCAGCTTTTTTCCTTCAATAACAGTCGATGTTCGGCCAGATCAAAATTCAAATAATCAAAACGATCCTTCAGCATTCTGGCTAGAGTCGTTTTACCACTTTGCCGGGGACCGGATACCAATACAATTTTTCGTGTAAGGTCTTTTTTGATACTGTCTGCTATAGATCGGGTTTTCATTTTGCGTTGCGTATTAGGTATTTAATTGCAATTATTTTGACTATAGTGATAGCTTATTCCCGAAAAGTCAAGACTATAATGGATCTTAATCCCGAAAAGTCGCTTATCTATTTCTACTTAAACCCCCTGTTCCTACTCCATATTACGGATAAATTGAACAAATATTAGCGAGACAATACTCAAACCTGCTCCGGCCACAAAAGGAATTTTATAGTTAATCATCCACAATCCACCGCCAACAACCGGTATGATGACGGCAGCAAAATGGTTAATCGTACCACTCACAGCCATCGTCGGTGCAATATCTTCGGGATTTCCAATTTTGTGAAAGTAGGTCTTTATTCCCATTCCAAAACTAAACGATAGATGGTCTAAGATGTATAAAATTCCAACTACCAAAGGACTTTGTGTATAGGCATATGCCAAAAAAATAAAAAAAAGAGTCGTATATTCAATCGAAAGCATCACTCTTTCACCAAATCGGTTGATCAACCGGCCGACCCACGGATTGAAAAAATAACCAATAATATTATTAATTAGAAAAAGAATCGAGATCGTTTTAACCGACATCTCAAAATTTTTGACCAGTAAGAACGCTGCAAAAGCAACAAATACCTGCCTTCTTGCTCCCGCCAGCATTGTTAGCACATAAAAAAGCCAATATTTTCTCTTAAAAACAAATCCTTTTTTTTGTTGCGTCAGGGACTGCTCTTCCGGGTCTATAAAAAAGCTATATATACCTACAATAACAACAAGACCACCAAATATTAAAAATATATTTTTATACGAAAGCAAGCCGGAAAGGAGTAAAATCGTTAGGACTGCAGCAATTTTGCTGATGGATCGAATGGATGCTAACCGACCCAATACCAGCGGAGAAGTTCTTTGATCAAAATATTGCAGAGTTAATGATTGACTGACAACTTCATAATAATGAAAGCCTGTGGACATCAATAAAGTTGTAAATAAGAGACCGTAAAGCGTTGGGAGAAACCCGGTTAAACAGATACCCAATCCAAAAATTACCACAGAAAGTGAGCCCAGATGATGCTCTTTAAAAACCAGCAACAGATACACCACCAGAAGTGCCAGAAATCCAGGAACCTCCCTTATTGACTGAATCAATCCGTTGTTAAACCCGTTTAATCCTGCCACTTCTACCGCAAAATTGTTAAACAAGGTATGCCAGGCTTGAAAACCAAAAGATAGAGTTACACCTAAAATTAAAAGATAGATATATACTTTACGATCACGAAACTCTTTTTCACCTAGCAATCTCTCTAACATATATTATTGTAATAGTTAAATTTTTATGGTTTATGCGATTATACCCGGTCATAATTTCTCAGCTTCCAATCCACTTTGTTAAAAAGTTGATAAAGCCATAAAATCACTGTTTTCATGATCACTATTAAACTGGTGCAATCGCTTTTCAAGATCATCAAATCGGTCTTTACCTGTCAATGACACACAGGCTCTGATACCGTGTTTGCTGCTGCCAGTGGTGACTAAAGATATGGCACTGATTCCATAATACAGCAACTCCTCTACTAGCTCAACGCCAGTCATTTTTTTATAGGTAACGGTAAAATAGAAACCATCCCCTATTGGTTGGTCATCATCTTTATCATACACGACATGAAAGCCGTTTGAGGTAAATAACTTCTTCATGGGTTTAGCTCTTTCGTGGTATTCCTTGACACCTTCAACAAAATTGTACTCACCATCATTAACTGCCTTTAAAATTGCGGCCAGTCCAAATTGTCCGCTATGGGCTGCTCCTGAAGTCATGGCGTACAACGCGCCAAAAACAAAGGCGTATCCAAAATTGCTGCTATTAAAATATTTTTCCAGATTGTCTCCTTCAGAATTAAACAAGCTGTCTGAAATAGCAGTCATGCCAACTCTTACACCTGCCATGGAGAAAGACTTAGAGCTGGATATCATCAGGATATAATTATCTGTATAATTTGCCACACTAGGAATATAAGGCTCTACACCCGGTTGAGAATAGTCTTGACGAAAATCCATCCCAAAATAGGCCAGATCCTCCATTGCCACCACATCATATTTCGTGCAAAGTTCTCCAATGACTTGCAGCTCTTTCTCGTTAAAACAAATCCATGATGGGTTATTAGGGTTTGAATACATCAACCCCGCAAAATCGCCTTTTTTTAAATAACTCTCCAGTTTAGCTTTGAGTTTGTCTCCTCTATAATCATAGACATCAAAAGATTCATGTTCAACACCGACGACCTGGGCCTGGATTTTGTTAACTGGAAATCCAGGATCTATGAACAGGATTTTGCTTTTTCCTTTTATCCGCCGGGAAACGGTTAAAATACTCATATAGCATCCCTGCATGGAACCGACTGATGGAATACAGTGGACCGGGTTGATATTAATATTCAAAAAGTTATTAATAAACCGGGAAATCTCCTGCTTTAATTCCGGAATTCCATCAAATGGCGGGTATTTTGAGCCAACACCTTTTTTTATGGCTTCAATTTCGGCATTCACTGCAATTTCGGGTGGTTCAAGACCAGGGATGCCCATTTCCATACGGATAAATTGTTGGCCAGTTTTATTTTCAATTTCCGAAACCAGCCGAACCAGTTCTCTGATGGATGCCAGACCAATCGATTTTACTCCACTCTCAATAATTTTTTGTTTGACGATTTTCCCATCAAAAGGCGTTTCTATCATCGTTTTCTCCACGTTTTTCTCAATGTTTTTTCACTATAGTGAATATTGAATGTTTGTATCTGTTTCGTTTTTTGAAATTCTTTTATTGTCATCCTCGCGAAAGCAGGGATCCAGGGGGTTAGCTCATGGACTTTCATAACGGAGACTAGATTCCCGCTTTCCAGACTGTGTCATAGCGAAAAAATTGCTTATTTTTGGTGTTATATCGATGAATTTAAAAAAGAAATAAGTCTGTCATTCCCGCGAAAGCGGGAATGACAGACTTATTTTTGATAAAACTAAACTGTTACGAATGTTATTATATCAGTCTAAGATTATGCGTGCATCGACTGCATACAGATCTTCGCCTATCCCTTTTAGTGGATTTAAATCCATCTCCTGAATCTGGGGGAAATCACTAACGAGCCTGCTCAGTCGAACCAGGTTATCGGCTAACATTTTAACAGAAACCCCTGGTTCTCCCCGTACACCTTCCAAAATGGGATACGAGCGAATTCCTCTGATCATTTCATGAGCTTCATTTAAGGACAGAGGTGCCAAGGCAAATTTCACATCTTTCAGCACTTCGGTATAAATACCTCCTAAGCCAAACATGACCAAATGACCAAAATCTTGTTCTCTGGAGACTCCCAAGATGACTTCAACGCCAGTGACCATTTTTTGGATCAACGTACCTTCGGCACCTGGAATCTTCATTAATTCTTTCCAGGCGTCTTCTGCCTGGGTTAAATCCTTGATTCCCACTTTAACACCACCCACATCACTTTTATGCAGCGGCCCGATAACTTTCATAGCGATGGGGTATCCGATTTTTTGACAAGCTGCCGATATTTCAAGTTCTGATGTGATTTCAATTTGAGGGGGTAAATTAAAACCAGCGGCTTGCAGAACGGCTTCGACCTTTTCTGGTATTAATACTTCATTTTGACCTTCGAGTACCTTTTCAATGGCAGCCTTATCATAATGACTTAGATTCGATTCACTGCTATCCGCTTTTGGACGGTTGACCAGATTTGCTACAGCCCTGCCTGCCAAAACTTCATCATTAAAATATAGCGCACCCCTCGCTTTTACCTTTTCCAGCAATTCCATGCAGGTGGTGGCTGAACTAAAAACAGGAAGGATCGGAATCGGGCAACTGGTTTGGGCCTGCAAAACAGCATCGTAAAGCTCGCCATTGTCTGACATCCCAGAATTACCGCTGAGAAAAAAGGCAAAATCCAAATTTAAAGACTCCTCTTCTCCCAAAATTCTGAATATCTCCTTCACCTGTTCTCCATTTCTACTCGGGAGACAATCAATCGGATTTTCAAGGGAAGCTTGAGGAGGCAGAACCGCATTAAGTTTCTGGATCGTATTTTGAGAAAGTGAGGGTAAAGTTATTCCATGTCGATTCAATTCGTCAGTCAACATAACCCCAGGTCCACCTGCATCTGTTATCACACATGCTCTGCGGCCTTCAGGCAGTTTCTTCATAGATACCAAGGCGCAGGTGGCTTCAATCAGCTCAAATTTACTTTTAACCCGAATGATTCCCGCTTTTTCAAACAGCGCCTGGACAGCATGATCAGAGGATGCCATTGCACCCGTATGACTGGCGGCGGCTTTGGCACCTGCTGCTGTCGTCCCTGATTTAACACCGATAAATGTACACCCTTTACCGATTAAACTTCGAACATGCTTCAACAGCTTTTGCGGTTTATTAACCGCTTCCATATAAATTAAGATTATTTTTGAGCTTTCAGATGTATGACTTTCATCCATTATCTCTACAATATCCTCAACCCCTTGTTGAATTGAATTCCCCAAATTTACCACATGACTAAACTTTAATCCTCTCAGTACTGCCTGTTCCATTACATAGTCGACCGTCGCGCCAGACCCACTGATGAAATCAATACTCCCAGGTTTCAGCTGAGGTATAATACCCGCGAATTTTCCGGCATATACCGGCGTTAAAAATCCGGAACAGTTAGGCCCAATGATGACCATTTCGTTTTGGCCCGCAATTTCAAGAAATTTTTGTTCCAAGGCTTTACCCTCTTCGCCTTTTTCCCCAAATCCGGCAGTCAATATAATCACAGCTTTGGTCCCTTTTTCTGCCAGTGCATTTAAAGCATCTAATACCCCACCTGCCGGAATGGAAATCAGGGCCAATTCCGGAGCATGTGGAAGTTCTCTTATGTCCGGATAAGCTTTAATTCCCATTATCTCATCTGCTTTGGGGTTTACTGGCCATAAATCCCCCGTATATCCACTATCGCTGATATTTTTAAATACGCGTCCACCGGGTTTCAATGGGTTAGCACTGGCACCGATCACTGCAATACTTCGGGGTTGAAAAAGTAACCGATAAGTCTCTTCCGGGCTCATGCTAGTTTTCTCCCTGCCTGAAACGCGTTGAAATTGCTAGCCCAAATTGACGGACTAGGACTCACCTTTGAAATGGCAGCCATCCATAATGATTCAGGGAACTGGTCAAAAGGTGATAGTTTACTTAATGCTCCCATCAATACGACATTCGCTATTCGCCCAGTCAAATCACCGATTTTAATCGCTTCATTGAGCGCATCTACCTTAACAACGTTAAACCCTTTGGTTTCTTTGTCAATAATGGCTTCTTTGGGGTAGTCGGCCATCGAAACACCTACGGGAACTATTTTTGTATCTGATAACAACACCGTTCCATTGGGTCGAAGCAATTCTAAAAATCCCGGTCTTAAAATTTCACTGTTTTCCATGACAATTAACGCATCGGCGCTACCCGGAAAAATAACAGGGCTATGTACCTTACCACAAGAAAAAGTGCTAATTACCGGTCCACCCATCTGAGCCATTCCATGAGTTTCCCCTTTAACAATATTGTCTTTGTCATATCCAGCCAAAAATGCCAGTTCGGTCATCACACGCCCGAAAAACAGAGTTCCCTGTCCCCCAACCCCTCGAATTGCCAGAGTAAGACGCTCTGGAAGTTGAAGAGATTTCGTATCAACTGATTCCAAGGAAGGAGGAGTAGCAAGCTCAACTTTAGGTTTTTGCTCCGTACTGGTTTTTTCTTCATCATCGACAGTCATGGCACCGTAAGGACACATTTGTAAGCATGAAGGCTGCTCACCACAACATCCGTTACAGAGATTGGTGAATTGTGGATAAGCTTCCGGTCCCTTTTCAATTCCAGGGCACATTAAGCAAAAATCGCACTGTTCACATTTTTCAGTATCAATTGTTACACGGATTTTTTTCTTTGAATTGGGTACTTTTTTGATGCACTCTCCCTGCACAATCAGTGTAATGAATTCATCATTTTTGGCCGCTTTTTGGGCCTCCTTCAACGCCTTTTTAATTCCTTTTCTATCATAGGCACTAACTGTCAAGGTTCTTACACCATTACCTTCTATCGCTTTTTGCAGATTAAAGTTTATCTCTTCTCCTGCCAGGTTTTTTGGAGACGCCGGAGAGGCCTGTCCACCAGTCATGGCCGTCCAATAATTATCTAAAACCACCTTGATGCCAGGGACATTTTTGAAAACCGCATTTCGGGTTCCATCCATTCCTGAATGGCATTCAGTACTATCTCCAATAATGCTGATACATTTTGAGGCCATCTCCGGTCTGGAAATCACATATCCCTGACGTTTAGCGTCGCTCGCTCCCATTGCCAAACCCGTATCCATGGCATTCATAAAATACAAAAGTGCGTTACAGCCAATATCTCCAAAAACCGCTTTAAATCCACCCGCCTTTTTCTTAGCAGCAATTGCATTAGCAAACAAATGATATGGGCAGCCTGGGCAGATCATGGGGGGTCGCTTCAGTGGTGCCGCTGATTCTGAACGCTTTTCCACATCAAAACCCATTCTTTCGGCAATCAACGCCGGTGTCCATTCGGTGATATTACTATATCGATCCTTGCCTTTGACTGGAAAGCCAAGCCGTTCAACCTCTGATTGAACATATTGATGACCATCTTCAATCACATACAACTCACCGGTAATTGATTCTGAAAATTTTCTGATCAGATCCAAAGGTAGTGGGTTCGTAAATGCCAGCGATAAAACATCAAAATCATCTTGAAACATCTCCCTGACTTCTTTAACAAATGTAGTGTTGATGCTGTAAGTAATGACGCCTCTTTTTCCAGAGCCATGGGTCCATTCATTCAGTGGCGACTCCTCAACCATTTTGTTCAGCCCAGGCATCCGTTCTGACATGACCATATCATAATTTTTCCGGGCGATATTAGGTAATACATTAAAATTTCGGAGATTTTCCGGAACATCAACCGGCGCTCGTTTTGTTATCTGTTGCATGGAAACAAGACCTTCACTATGACATAATCCACCATTAGCCAGTATAACCACCTGCGTATCAAACTTACGGCCAATCTCAACCGCAATGTTAGCTGCTTCAAGCATCTCCTGATGATTTCGAGGTTCAAAAACCGGGACCATACAGTTCATAAACAGATTTCGGGGATCAATCATGTGTTGGGTAGAGCTCGGTGTAAAATCCGATGCGATATAATAAACCAAAGCCCCTCGCTTTTCGCGGATAAATGAGCCACTGGTAAATATATCACCGGCTTGAAACAGCCCGGGTATCTTCATGGTCACCACCGCATCATCACCCGTCATGGTGCTTCCAAAAGCAGATGCCGCTGCAACGGCTTCATTCACTGACCAGCCGACCTTAATCAGATCCTGAACCTGAGATAGACCACGGTCAATGACTTCGGTACTCGGTGTACCAGGATAACCATCAACATAGTGAATTCCTGATCTGACACAACCGACAGCAAATGCGA
>Ga0307989_1000442_pt1 | contig 27397 bp, 22 predicted proteins | sample EllFjometagen185_FD_203164 | JGI IMG/M metagenome (GOLD analysis project Ga0307989, IMG submission 203164) | Marine microbial communities from Ellis Fjord, Antarctic Ocean - #185 | ecosystem: Environmental > Aquatic > Marine > Unclassified | place: Southern Ocean | collected 2014-10-08 | reverse complement strand
TGAGATTTCTTGAGCAGGAAGTGACAAATCAGGCAAAACTGCTTCACCGGGAAAAAATGGTCTCTCTAGGGCGACTTGCTGCAAGTATGGTTCATGAAATCAACAACCCATTGTCCGGCATTTTGAATTATATCAGGTTGATGATCCGCATCAGCGGGAAAGGCAATGATGTGACACCCGGCCTGACCCGGGACCAGGTAAATAAGTTTAAATCATATCTGGAGATCGTAGAATCCGAGACCCAGAGATGTTCTGATCTTGTGTCGGGTCTGTTGAAATTTTCAAGGAAAACAAAACTGGAGCAAAAACCCATTGATGTTTTAGAATTGATTCAACACAGCCTTTTATTGTGTAACCATAAACTTGAGTTGACCAATATTGTTTTAAAACAGACCTGTGAACCGGATATTCCTAATGTCTATGGAGATTTCAATCAGCTTGAACAGTGCATGATTAACCTGATTTTCAATGCCATTGATGCCATGAAAAATGGTGGAATCCTGAAGATTAGAGCCGGGTTTAATCCCAGTGAAAGACTGGTTTTTATTGCCATAGAAGATAATGGAAAAGGGATCTCAAAAGAGGATATGAATTTTATTTTCGAGCCTTTTTTTACAACCAAAAATAAAGGGTATGGGGTTGGGCTCGGTCTGTCCACAGCCTATGGCATTATTGAAAAACACAAGGGAACCATTGAAGTGAAAAGCACCCTGGATACGGGGACAAAGTTTATAATTAAGCTGCCCCCTGAAAAAATAAACAGTTAAGAAAACATAAGAAAAAAACAATATCAACCGAATTGGAGGTATACATGTCTGGAAACTTGGTGTCTGAAAAGCCGGCAAATGGAAATGCTGCCCGTTTGAGACCCCAGCCCTGCAGGATTGGTTTTTATATTTGTCACTGCGGGTTGAATATTGCAAGCAAGGTGGATGTTGAAGCGGTCAGGGACTATGTTAAGTCCATTGAAGGGATTACGATATCAAGGGATTATAAATTCATGTGCTCAGAGCCCGGCCAGGCCCTGATTGAAAAAGATATCCATGAACTGGGTTTGAATCGTGTTGTGGTGGCATCCTGTTCTCCGAGACTTCATGGAAAAACATTTATGGAAACCTGTCGACGGTCAGGACTTAATCCATATTATTTTCAAATGTCTTCAGTAAGAGAACAGGTGTCCTGGGTGACAAAGGATGAAGTGCGGGCTACACAAAAGGCAAAGCACCTGGTAGCGGCCGCCATTCAACGGGTGAAATTCCATAACCATCTTGAAACAAAAACATCCGGTGTTAACCCGGACGTAGTTGTCGTCGGCGGCGGCATTGCAGGTATGCAGGCATCGATTGATATCGGTAACTCAGGCCACAAAGTCTTTTTGATTGAAAAAGACACCACCATCGGTGGACATATGCTTCAATTCGACAAAACCTTTCCCACCCTTGACTGTGCCGCCTGTATCGGCACACCCAAAATGGTGGAAGTAGGACAGAATTCCAATATTGAATTGCTCAGTTTTAGTGAGGTCACCAATGTTTCAGGTTTTATTGGTAATTTTACATTGGATGTCAGGCGAAAGCCAAGATATATTAACGAAACCCTTTGCACTGGCTGCGGTGAATGTGCCAATGTGTGTCCCGTATCCATTCCCAACCCATGGGATATGGGTATGGCAGCAAGAAAGGCCATTGGCAGATCATTCCCCCAGGCCATCCCCATTACCTATAATATTGAAAAAAAAGGGACGGCTCCCTGTCGACTAACCTGTCCTGCCGGGATAAATGTACAGGGCTATATTCAACTGATTAAACAACAGAAATATGATAAGGCCGCCAGACTGATTATGGAGAAAGCACCGTTTCCGGGTGTGCTGGGAAGGGTTTGTCCCCATCCATGTGAGGCAGAATGCCGACGAAAACTGGTGGATAAGCCCATTGCCATCAAAGAGCTCAAACGATTTGCAGCAGACCGGGCAAACTTTGATGAGAAAGATATCCCGGAAATTCTGGATCGCGGGGAAAAGATTGCTATCATTGGTGCAGGGCCTGCCGGTCTCACTGCAGCTTATTTCCTGCGTCTTAAAGGATATCAGGTCAGTGTTTTTGAAAAACTACCCGTTCCCGGCGGTATGCTGAAAACAGGGATTCCAGACTATAGATTGCCGGCGGCTGTCCTTGATCGAGAAATCAACATGATTCTGGACCATGGGATAGCCCTTGAGGTGAACACTGCCTTTGGAAGCGATATTACACTTGAAAGTTTGACAGAGAAGGGGTTTTGTGCCGTGTTTTTAAGCTCTGGTGCCCATGAATCTATTACCCTTGGACTTGCCGGAGAGGAGTCCACAAAGGGTGTGATTGATGCCATCTCTTTTTTACGGGATGTGAACTTGGGCCATAAAACCGACTGCGGCAAAAAAGTGATGATTGTCGGCGGTGGTAATGTGGCCATAGATGCTGCCAGGTGTGCCAAAAGAAGCGGTGATTGTGATGTCACCATTGTTTATCGCCGTACAAGGGATGAAATGCCGGCTTACGAGGAAGAAATTATCGGTGCCATGGAGGAGAATATTAAAATTTTAACCCTGACGGCACCCATTAAAATTATCAGCAGAGAGGGCAGGGTTGAAGGGCTGGAGTGCATTAAAAACGAACTGGGTGAAATGGATGCATCCGGTCGACGTCGGCCCGTGAATATTCCTGATTCCCAATTTATTATCGAGTGTGATACCCTTATTTCGGCCATCGGGCAAAAAACTGATCTGTCCTGGGCATCGTCAATGCCCGATCTTGAGATCACACCCTACAACCGGATAAAGACCCATCCTCTTACCCTGCAGACTTCCCTTGAAAACGTGTTTGCCGGCGGAGATATGGTTACAGGCCCTGCCAGCGTTATTGAAGCCATTGCCCAGGGAAGACGCGCAGCCAATGGAATTGATACCTATATCAACAATAAGGAAATGGGTCGGGAGGACGATGAGGCAGGCCTGGATATGGAGAAGGAACAGGGGATGATCCCTGAAAATTATTCAGAAATTCCTTCAAATACAGTGGTTGAAGAACGGGTTCATGTTCAGTCTGTTCATCCGGATAAAAGGATTCAGTCCTATGAGGAAGTGGAAGCCACCCTGACGGAAGAGCAGGCCATAAAGGAGGCCGAGCGATGTCTGAACTGTGCAACCTGCTGTGAATGTATGGAATGTGTCACTGTCTGCGAGGCAAAAGCCATTGATCATTTTATGAAAGAAGAAACCCTTCAGATAAATGCCGGCAGTATTATTCTTGCCACGGGGTATGATGCACTTGAGCCGACACCGATGAAACAATTCGGCTATGGCAGGTTTGCCAATGTATTCTCTGCTTTTGAATTTGAACGGCTCAGCAATGCCACGGGTCCCACTGGTGGCCAGATCCTGATCCGGGATGAGAACAATGAATTTACAAAACAGCCCGAAAGTGTTGCCATTGTGCATTGCGTCGGCAGCCGGGATGTGAATCACCACGAGTACTGCTCAAGGGTTTGCTGCATGTATGCCTTAAAATATACCCATTTGATCAAGGAAAAAGTGGGACATGACACAAAGGTCTATGATTTTTATATTGACATGCGGTGTTTTGGTGAAGGCTATGAAGAGTTTTATCAACGGTGCCAGGAAGAGGGAACGATTTTTATCCGGGGGAAAGTGGGGCAGATTACGGATAAGGCACAGAAACCTTCTGAAGAGGGCAAGTTGATTGCCATTGCAGAAGACACACTTCTCGGAGAATTGCTTCGGGTACCCGTGGACATGGTTATTTTATGCACGGCCGTCCAGGCCAGAGAAGATACAGTGGATGTGGGAAGGGTGTTTGGTGTCAATCAGGGGGCGGATGGGTTTTTTCTTGAAGAGCATCCTAAGCTTGGCCCATTGAATACGGCAACAGAAGGGGTGTTCCTCTGTGGATGCTGCCAGAAGCCCATGGATATACCGGATACCGTGTCACAGGCATCGGGAGCCGCGGCAAAATCATTGTCTCTTGCTACAAAAGGCAGTGTGGAAATTTCTCCCACCATTTCTTATATCGATCCGGATGTCTGTGTGGGGTGTAAAACCTGTATCAGCCTGTGTCCCTATTCAGCCATTGAATTTGACGAAAGAAGACAGGTTTCCGTTGTCAATGAAGCGGTCTGCAAAGGATGCGGGAGCTGTTCCGGGTTTTGCCCCAGTGGTGCTGCACAGAGCCGGCACTTTACCAAGAAACAGGTTTTTGCCGAAATCGGCGGAATCTTTTAATACAACGCCAAGCTTGTAAAAGGAGAATAAAATGGAAACGTTTGAACCGGTTATTATCGCTTTTGTCTGTAACTGGTGTACCTATACAGCTGCGGATCTTGCAGGGACTTCGCGGTTGGCCTATCCCACAAATATTCGTTTAATCCGTGTCATGTGCACGGGAATGGTGGATCCTCAATATGTCATCAAAGCATTTTTAGAGGGTGCGGACGGGGTTTTAATCAGCGGGTGCCATCCCGGAGACTGTCATTATATCAATGGCAACTATAAGGCAAGACGGAGAATTAAGCTGTTAAAAGAAATCCTGCCACGGTTTGGAATTGAAAAGGAGCGATTACGGTTGACCTGGATAGGGGCAAGCGATGGCATTGAATTTGCCGAAGTCATGAACCGGTTGAATGATCAAATAATTGAAATGGGACCTTCTCAGACAAATTTGAGCAAGGCCATATGATGTAAAGGAAACCTTTGCAATGATGATAAAAATAGAGCGTGAGGAAAATAGCCTGGTCAAAGGGTTGCAACAGTTTTTTAAACAGCTTTTGGAAACGCAGGAAATTGATGCGCTTTTCCTGCCAGTTGGTCTGAAAGGGTCACATTCGGTTATGCCGTCCCTGGTGGTGGACCCCGCACAATTGGAGGATGTTGTCCCCTTAAGTCCTGCTTTTCCGATAAATTCGGGAAGAATGGTATCCCGTCTTTCATATAAGGCATCGGGACGAAAAACTGCAGTATTGTTAAGGCCCTGCGAGATGCGGGCGTTCGTTGAACTGGTAAAACTCAAACAGGGGTCCAGACAGGAGCTGATTCTGATCGGTATGGATTGCCCCCGTGCGTTTACAACCTCTGATTATACGGCCTATATGAAAGATGCGCCTTTGACCCAGGATGCCTATATAGAAAAAGTATTTTCCCCGGACAGTGAACGGCTGAATGGGTTTGAGTTCAGCTCTGCCTGTCGCACCTGCGAGAATCCTTTTCCCGTTAACGCGGATATCAATATCCTATTGCATGGTGTTGATCTTTCAGATGGTGTGGTGGTGGAATCCGGAAGCGATGAAGGACAAGAGATACTGAAAAGCCTGAATCTAAAGGAAGCCGTCCGGCCGGATAAGCGGGATGAGGTGATTCTGCAGATAAAAGAGGCAAATGCAAGGGCCAGCGCAGCAATGATTGAAGAGATCACGGAAAAGACGGACAGTATAGAAAAACTCAATGCATTTTTTGACCGGTGTATCAATTGCTATAACTGCAGGAACATGTGCCCGGTCTGCTATTGCAAAGAATGTGTTTTTAATACGGATGTGTTCCATCATCAACCCGTTCAATATCATCAGTGGGCAGAGAAAAAAGGGTCGATAAAACTGCCCACGGATACTATTTTTTACCATCTCACCCGGATGGCCCATATGAGTCACTCCTGTGTCGAGTGCGGCCAGTGTTCAAATGCATGCCCCAGTGATATCAACGTTTTTCAACTCTTTAAGAGCGTCGCGCAAAAGACCCAGGCAGCCTTTGAGTACGCACCGGGAATGGATGAAAATCAACCGCCGCCCTTATCTGTCTTTTATGAACGAGAGTTTGAGAATGTTGTGGGTATTGAAAGCGAATAATTACAGGGTAACATAATTTTTTGGGGGTAAAATGAATAAGGCAATTGGCAAAACATTAGTTGCCGGGGCGGGGTTAAGCGGTATCAGGTCTGCACTGGATTTAGCTGAAACCGGATATAAGGTTCTCCTCATTGATACATCAGACCATATTGGCGGTCTTTTATGCCAGCTGGATTACCAGTTTCCCACATCCACATGCGGGTATTGCCGGATGCTGCCCAGCTTTGACAGGGACAAGTCTTCCCAGCATTGTCTGAGAAAAGGGCTTTACCATGAAAATATAGAGATTCTGTTATCAACGGAATTGATATCAGTTGAAGGAGAACCCGGTGATTTAACGGTTACCCTTAAGCAGAATCCTTCCCTTATTGATCCTTCTTTATGCACGGGGTGTGGGGAATGTGAAAGGGTTTGCCCTGTTTTTGTCAATGATGGTTTTAACAAGGGCTTGACCAAAAGAAAGGCAGTTTATCTGCCGACTCCCCAATCTTTTTCCAATGCATATACCATCGATTATACGGCATGTACCCGATGCGGGGAATGTGAAAAAATCTGTCCGACAGGGGCCATTAAATTTACAGAACAGGACAGGGGGAAATTTAAAATCCTGGTGGTGGATGATGAAAAAATTGTCCGGGATTCCATGAAAGAATGGCTCAAGGAAGAGGGATTCTTTGCAGTCACTGCGGATTCAGGACAACAAGCCCTTGAGATGATGGAGGATCAGCCGTTTGATCTCATGCTCACGGATATAAAGATGCCGGGCATGGATGGGGTGGAACTGCTGGCCGCGGTAAAACTTAAAAAAGAGGATATTTGCGTCATCATGATGACGGCCTACGCCGCCGTTGATTCCGCCGTAGAAGCTATGAAACAGGGGGCTCTGGATTACCTGACCAAACCCTTTGATCCGGATGTGCTGATTTCCATGGTGTTGAAAGTTTACCAGGAGTTTGAAATTGCTCAGGGCAGGGTTGAACGGGTGGATGCCTTGATTCTTTCCGGTGGAGCAGAGTTTTTCAGGCCGGAACTGGGGAAAAATGTGTATGGTTACAGGGTTTTTCCAGGTGTGGTAACAGGGATGGAATTTGAACGACTCATGAGCGGAACAGGCCCTGGATCGGACAAAGGTTCTGGCGGTTTGATGCATCCGACAACGGGAAAACCGGTCCGGAAAATTGCCTGGTTCCAATGTGTAGGATCACGGGATACCCAGTCAAATGCTGACTTTTGTTCCAGTGCCTGCTGTATGATATCCATAAAAGAGGCCATGCTTGTCAAAGAAAAATTTGGTCAGGATATCGAAGCCACGATTTTTTATATGGATATGAGAACCATTGGTAAATCCTTTGACGTATACAGACAGAAAGCTGAGAGAGAAAATAAGGTTCGGTTTGTAAGGGCAAGGGTTCATTCACTCGCCTATGAGGGTCAAAAGGAGGATGGCAGTCTTCTGGCCCGATACGTTGATATTATAGGCACCACCCATGAAAATTATTTTGACCTGGTGGTTCTGGCAACGGGTCAGCGGCCCAATGAGAGGATGACAGCCTTTGCCACAAAAAATAATATTGATCTCAATCCATGGGGATTTATTGAAACCCGTCCCTTTTCAATGATCACAACATCAAGGCCGGGGATTTTATCCGGCGGATCTCTTTCAGGGTTCAAAGATATCAACGAATCTGTTACCTGTGCATCTGCCGCTGCCTTAAAAGCGTGTAAAATCATGCATGGGGCAGGAAAACTGACCCTGGATGAAATGGATATGGGATCCTTTGATATGCCTGTTCCCACAGTTTTATCAAGGGAAAATCCAAGAGTTTTAACGGTGTTGTGCAGTTGTGACAATGACCTGTCCCAAAAGCTTGACCTTGATGCCCTGAAAGAAAAAATCGAACGCATACCTGAAACTGAATCTTTTGAAATAATGGATAACCTCTGCAGAGCTAAAGGATGGGATGCCTTAATTGAAATGATAAAAAAGACTGGTGTCAACCGGCTTGTCCTGGGAACCTGTCTGCCCTGTATTCAAAGACAGAGGATCAGGGAACTTGGAAAAGCGTCAGGACTTCATTCAAGCCTTGTGGAAACCCTGGACATCATGTCTATTTTAAACCAATCCCGGGCGCTGGATATTTTTAAAACAACCCAGCAGGTCAAAAGAGGTTTAACAACTCTGATATCAAAGGCCAGGTTTAAAAATCCAGTGCCGGATGAAGGCGTTGAATCCAACCAGAATGCTCTGGTTATTGGTGGCGGTATTGCAGGGATCACGACGGCTTTGTCAATTGCTGACTGCGGGTATCATGTGGACCTGATTGAAAAAGAGGACACCATTGGCGGGAATCTGCTGTGGATGGACAAGAGCATTGATAACCTTGATATCAGGGCCTACCTGGGTGAAAAAGTCAAACAGCTGGAATCTCAAACCCGGGTCAGTATCCACACAAAAACAAGGGTTGAAACATCTCAAAAAAATCCGGGTAAATTTGTAACGCGTTTAAAAAAAGAGGACGCCCCGGAAGAAACAATTCTGCACGGGGTGACTATTTTGGCCACGGGCGGATCCCAGGCGCCCCTTGTGTTGAATGGGGAGGCGCCCGTAAAAAAAGAATTCACCCAGAAAGAATTTGAAATAGCGGTTAAGGATCAAACCATTGATCCTGAACGGCTGAATACGGTGGTGATGGTCCAGTGTTCTGGAACAAGGAATGAAAAACAAAATTATTGTTCAAGGGTCTGTTGCATCAGAGCCTTGAAAAATGCCCTGTTCCTTAAAGAAAAGAATCCGGATATCCAGGTCTATATCCTTTACAGGGATATGATGAGCTATGGGTTCTTTGAAAAATACTATGTCGAGGCAAAAAACAAGGGAGTGCTGTTTTTTCAATATGATCCTGCAGACAAACCCGTGATCCAGACTCTGGATGACGGTGTGCTTGTCAAAACCCGGGATCTTTTACTGGATATGCCCGTGGAGATCCAGGCCGATTGTGTTATCCATGCAACGGGTATCCTGTCGGATCTTCCGGAAGCGCTTGCAGATCAATATGGTGCCCAAAGGGATGACTTTCATTTTTTTAAGGAAGCAGATTCAAAATTTAGACCCGTGGACAGTCTGAATTACAGGGTTTTTTCCTGTGGGTTATCCTTAAAACCGTGTACCATTGAAGAGGCTGTGTCTTCGGCACAAGCTGCGGCCATCAGAGCCATACGGCTTCTCTCCCATGAACGGCTTATATCCGGGAAAACCGTTTCCACCACCCGCAGGGCAACCTGCAGTATGTGTGAGATGTGTGTTGACACCTGTCCTTATAATGCCCGCTTTGTTGACATGGAGGAGGAAAAAATCGTGGTTGATCCGGCTGCATGCCAGGGCTGCGGGGTGTGTGCAGCTGTCTGCCCAAGCGGTTCTGCCATATTAGAGGGGCTTGACAGTCGTCAGATGCTGGATTCAATCGATATGGCGCTGGGATGATATGGCGGGGCGATATGCTTGGCTGTATAGGAACCGCGGTTATTGAATATGAACGCTTCATGGTTTTTGCAACATTTGGGTAAAGAATGGATGAACTAATAAAAAAAGGAAAGGGTATGGGCCAGGTAAATATTGAACGTCTGCTGGAAGAGACGAAAACAGTTAAAGAGATGCTTAAAACATGCATTCAATGCGGAACCTGCACGGCTTCCTGCCCGAATAATGAATTCATGGACATTACGCCCAGGCATATGTGGCGGTTGCTGCTTACAGATCACGTAGAGGCACTTTTTTCAAGCAAATCCTTTACCATGTGTTCTTCCTGCTATTATTGCACATTGAGGTGTCCAAGGGGAATTGAGTTAACGTCTGCCATGAGCCTGCTGAAACAGTCAGCGGCAAAATTGAAATTAAAAAAGTTTAAACGATCTTCCCTTTTTTATAAATCCTTTCTGGACAGTGTTGAAAGTCATGGCAGGGTCAAGGAGATGGAGTTTATGACCCATTATTTTATGGCAATGAAAAATCCTGTGATACCTTTTTCCTATGCATCTTTGGGTTTGAAGCTCTTGTCAAAAAAAAAGATTCAGCCCGAATTTTCCTTTGGTGGCAAGGGAAAGTTAACGGCATTGTTTAAAAAAACAGCAGAACTGGAGGGATGAGATGGAATACTTATATTATCCGGGTTGTTCATTGGAAGGCACGTCTGCTGAATATGATATTTCCACAAGACAATTGATGAAAACCATAGGTGCTCAAGTTACAGAGATCGAGGACTGGAACTGCTGTGGGGCAACAGCTGCAGAATCCATCAGCCATCTTTTATCCTATGTGCTTCCGGCAAGGACCCTTGCCCTTGCAGAAAAAATGAAGGGCTCAAAAGAGATTCTGGTACCCTGCAGCGCCTGTTACCTGAACTTGAGAAAGACGGAAGAGGCTATTAAAAAGGATAAGGACCTGTTGAAAAAAATTAATACGGTGCTCGCTGAAGAAGATCTTGTTTTAAATGGAGATGTCACGGTCCGGCACCTTTTGGATATTCTGTCAAATGATGTGGATGTGGATAAGATTGAAGCCGTATCTCAAATGAAAATGTCCGGCCTTTCCATTGCCCCCTATTATGGATGCCAGTGTCTGCGGCCCTTTGCCGTTTTTGATGATCCTGAAGATCCCCATTCCATGGATAAACTGATACGGGCGACGGGTGCCGCACCCTTTGAATGGGATATGGCAGCCCAATGTTGTGGCGCATCCAATACAACCACTAAACCTGAAGCCGGCAGGGTATTGGTTGGGAAAATATTAACGTCTGCTAAAGGTGCTGATGCCATTGTAACGGTCTGCCCCATGTGTCAGATGAACCTTGAAAGCCAGCAGAAAAAAATATCCCATGAACAGGGGATAGACCTTGAAATCCCCATTCTTTTTCTTCCTCAGTTTTTAGGGCTTGCCATGGGAAAAAGCCGGAAGGATGTCCGCCTGGATTTAAATTTATCAAAAACAGAGGGTTTGATGAAAAAGACAGCATGAGGGAATTTATAAAATATCTGAAATACAGCCTTGTTTCAAAGCTGATTATTTCTGTGGGGTTGACCGTTATCCTCTCCATATCTGCCTGGGCGTATTTAAATATCAACAATATCAGGACTCAGGTCATAAAAAATGTCATTGCCAGTACAGACACCCTTGTAAATTCCATCAAGCTGGGCACCCATTATGCCATGATGCTGAATTCAAGGGGTGATATTACACAGATCATTAATAATATTGCCACCCAGCAGGAAATTGAAAATATCAGGATATACAATAAAGAGGGGGTGATAAAATTTACCAACCATAAAGAAGAGATCGATAAAGCAGTTGATATCAAAGCCGTGGCCTGTGATATCTGCCATAAACAATTTCCCCCGACGGAGCAGGTTGACCTTGAGCATCGAACGCGCTTTTTTCAATCGGAAAAAGGCCACAGGCTCATGGGGATTGTTCAACCCATCTGCAATGAACCCGAGTGCGCATCTGCATGCCATTTCCATCCATCCAATCAAAAAATACTCGGGTCCCTTGATATGGTGGTCTCTCTTGAGGATGCAGACAGACAGATAGTGAAAATTGAAAAAGGGATTATAAAACTGGCCCTTTTCACGATTTTTATCACCTCGGGGATCATCTTTTTTTTCAGTTTAAAATTGGTAAAAAAGCCGATTATCAAACTCATTGAAGAGACGAGGAAGATTGCAGAAGGGACTTACAGTGAGAAGATTGATATTGGAAGGGGTTATGAAATCGATCTGCTGAGCACTGCCATAAAAAATATGGGCACCCAGATCGGACGTAACCAGGCAGAACTGAAAAAACAGAAAAATGAATACCAGTCTCTTTTTGAAACCGTACCCTGTATGATTACGATCCAGGACAACTCCTATCGGTTGCTGAGATGGAATAAATTGTTCAAGGATAGATTTGATCCAAAACCCGGATCTCATTGTTATGACGCCTATAAAGGCCTGGAAGAAAAATGCGCGGATTGTCCTGTGGAAAAAACCTTTGTGGATGGAAAATCCCATTTTGGTGAAGCTGAAGGTGTGGGAAAGGATGGCGAAAGAACCCATTGGATGTTTATCACTTCCCCTGTAACAGACACTGAGGGAAAGGTTGTTGCAGCAATGGAGATGAGCATTGATATTACCCCCAAGCGTAGGCTTGAAAAAGAGTTGCAACGGTCTATGGAAAATTATCATGCCATATTTAATAATATTTCAAATCCCGTGTTTGTGGTGGATGTTCAAACCTTTGAGATAGTTGACTGCAATATCAAGGCCATTGAAGTGTATGGCTATTCAAAAGAAATCCTGCTAAAAAAATTGTTTTCAGATTTTTTTATGAAAGAGGAAAAAGCAGATCTCATTAAAGAAATGAAATCAGCCCAGGAGATTAACAAGATAAAGCATTGTATTCAAAAAGACCGGTTTATCTATGTTGACATGTGGGTGTCTCCCTCCCGGTACTGGGACAAAAAAGTGCTTCTTGTCACCATTAATGATATCACCAAACGTCTTGAAACAGAACAGCATATGACCCATGCAAGCAAAATGGCCACCCTGGGCGAAATGTCAACGGGCATTGCGCATGAGTTGAACCAGCCCCTGTCTGTGATTAAATCATCCTCCAGTTTCTGTATGAAAAAAATCAGAAAAAATCAGATAATTGAAAAAGATATTTTTAACAAACTTATTTTAAAGATTGACAATAATGTGGATCGTGCTGAAAAGATTATCCATCACATGCGTCAGTTTGCAAGGAAATCAGAAATCAAGCTTGTCCCGACAAATGTAAACAATGTGCTTCAGAGAACATTTGAGATGTTCAACCAGCAGCTTAAAGTTCACGGGATTGATGTTATCTGGGATAAAAAAGAGACATTACCGGAAATACTGGCAGATCCGGACAGGCTTGAGCAGGTGTTTGTCAATCTTGTTATTAACGCAAAAGATGCCATAGAAGAAAAATGGAAAAAAGAAAGGTCACGTCAAAATGGGAATGACAGGATTAGCATTATCACAGAGACCACGGATCACAGGGTCATAATTGAGATCCATGACACGGGTGTCGGTATCCGGAAAGAAACAGAAGACAAGCTGTTTGAACCTTTTTTTACCACAAAGGAAGTGGGGAAGGGGACGGGTCTCGGGCTGTCTATCAGCTATGGTATTATCAAGGAGTGTTCAGGTGTGATCCAGGTCAGAAAATCGGATTCAGGGGGGGCCGCCCTGGTGATATCCTTTCCCGTGCTTGATATGGGCAGTGATGACCTTATACATGAAGCCGGTTATATATGAAGCCGGTTATATTGAGGAAATATGATTGATAAAAAACAAATATCCATACTGATTGTTGATGATGAAGAAGATATCCGGGACGTTCTTGAAATTGCATTAAAGGATATCGGATATCGGGTCTTTCTTGCGGAAAATGGTAAAAAAGCACTGGAGATATTCAAATCACACCGTCCGGATATTGTAATTACAGATATTAAAATGCCGGTGATGGACGGGATTGAATTATTAAGACAGGTTAAACGTGAAAACCCCGCAACGGAAGTTTTGATGATCACAGGGCACGGGGATATGGATTTGACGATTCATAGCCTTAAAAATGAGGCAATGGATTTTATTACCAAACCCATTAATGTGAATATTCTTGAAATTGCCATTGAAAGAGCAATTGAAAAAATAGTGGCAAACCGAAAACTCTTGGAATATACCCAGAAACTTGAACTTCTTATCCTTGAAAAATCAAAACTGGCAGATCATCTGTCCTCTTTAGGATTGATGATCGGAACCATCTCCCACAATATAAAAGGGCTTTTAACCCATCTTGACGGGGGGATCTATGTGGCACGATCCGGACTGGAAAAAAAAGATAATAAAACAATAGAACAAGGCCTGGACATTTTTGAACAGGCCGTTGACCGGATAAAGAAGATGATCATGGATATTTTATTGTATTCCAAGGAAAGAAAGCTGAACAGAACCATTATTGATACGAAAGTTTTTATTGAACAGATAAAAGAGATCATTGCATTAAAATTGACAGGAACAAAAATCGCTTTTTCCTGCAATGATGCAAACCTACCTGAAATCCTGTATTTTGACCAGGAATTTATTGTGGCCGCCCTGATCAATATTCTGGATAATGCCATTGATGCCTGTAAAATGGATATGCAAAAGAAAAATCATGAGATCAGGTTTGAAATTTTAAAAAAAGCCCACAAATCAGTGATTCATATCAAGGACAATGGCTGCGGCATGGACAGCCAGACAAAGGAAAAAATATTCAATCTGTTTTTTTCTTCGAAAAGTACCAAGGGAACCGGATTCGGGCTTTATATTTCAAATTCTATTATCAAACAGCACGGTGGATCAATCCAGGTGTCATCCATAAAAGGAAAAGAGACCTGTTTTAAAATTATCCTGCCGGATAAGGACTGATAGCTCCCTTCCTTATCTTTTCTAAAAATTTCAATAATCATGGAAATTCATAATCCAACTATTATTATTTATATCTTTTATTTATCAGTCAAAAATTTTTGTATTTGCAGATAGTTCGGTAGAGTTTTTGAAGGTTATCTTTTAGATAAATATTTGAAATCGTTAAAAAAATAGCGGAAGCGTATGGGAATCGAACTCAACAGGACCTCCTTTTTTAATTGCGACAAAAGATACTGATTTATCAAATTTGCCAGATTTTTTCATTTCCTTTTCTTCATAATGCAAAACATTGAAAAACTCGAAAGCATTTAGCAGTTCATTGTGTTTGAGGCAATATCCTTTGTTGTCATCAACAAAGGATTCAAAAATGAGGAGTCCACCAGGCTTAAGGCCTGTTTGCATCCCAGGGAACAACCGTCTATCCATAAAATGAATACTAATGATCATCTGATAACGGTTCTGAGGGATTTGCCAAGTGTCTATATCTTGGTAAATTACATCGATACCTTTGTTTTTTAAATGGCCTAAAGCAATATCTGATATATCAACAGCATCTACCTGGAAGCCTTGTTGGGCAAGGAATTTGCTATTTCTACCATTTCCGCATGCAATATCAAGAGCAATTCCTTTGGGCGCACGAGAAACAAATTTTTTTAAAATTTCTGAAGGATCTGAATTTCCAATATTCTTGAGATACCTTGAGTTCCATTTCTGTCGATCTTGTTCAGTCAATGTTACCTCTCCAATATTATTGTTGAATTGTAAACACACCGGCCATTTTACATGCATAGTTCGATTAGGTAAAGAGATTGTCAACTTCCGAGATAATGGAAAGCAGCAAAATTAAAAATAGGATAATACTTAACTAACCTTTGAATGGTCTTAGGCGGTTATCTATTTGATATTTCCACAAAAATTGAATTGCTGAAATTTTATACTTTTCCAATTTTGAATTCTTGATTCAACTTTATGGGCCTGTGGCAGTAATACAGAACAGTTCCATTCACGTTAAAATTCAAACAAGTCTGTATTGAAAAAAAATTAAATGGTATGAGTTACGTGAAATTCGAATTGTTATTGAAATTAAATAAGGAATTCAATCAATGTTGAACTATAGTTTTCTTCATATCCCATCGATAGGGCAAAAAACAGAAAGTAAAATTTGGAAAAATGGTATTAGAACGACTGAAGAATTTATAGAATCACAAATTAAGTCAATACCAACAAAGACCAGGGATAAAATAATTAGCCATATCAATACATCAACGTCCAAAGCTGAAGACCCTCATCATTATTACGATAATTTGCCATCGAGTGAACAATGGAGAATCTTCGAAAGATTTCAGAAAAATACAGCATACATTGATATTGAAACAACAGGTCTCAGCACATATCGGGATGAAATCACAACCATTGCACTTTATGACGGTGAAAATATCAAACACTATGTTAACGGAATCAATTTGGATGATTTCGAAGATGATATTTTTCAATACAAGGTAATTGTCACATACAATGGTAAAACCTTTGACATCCCTTTTATTGAAAATTTTTTTAATATTGAGATACCTCATTGTCACTTAGATTTAAGGTATATTTTGAAAAGCCTTGGTTATTCAGGGGGTCTAAAATCATGTGAAAAACAATTGGGTATTGGTAGGGGTGATGATCTGGATGGTGTCGATGGTTTTATGGCGGTTCTAATTTGGAATCATTATCAACGTCGGAATGATAAAAAAGCTTTGGAAACGCTGCTTGCTTATAATATTGAAGATGTTCTTAATCTGGAGTATCTGATGATCACTGCATATAATAAAAAAATTCAGGGTCTTCCTTTTGGATTGGGTGAATTGGAGATTCCACCTAAAAAGGACAATCCATTTGAAGTCGATGAGTCAATTGTTAATATGTACCGACCATTTTCATATTAAAAAAATACTGATTTTAGAGAAATAAGGAGTTTAGAACTCAATGGAATTCATAGAAACAGATAACCTTGAAAAAATACATAATCGAAATATTGATATTTCCAGTTATATAATCGATGAAGAGCACATGTTGATAACCGGAGAATTTAAAGAGAAGAGTTTGATAACCACATATGAAAGAACCGGTGAAGCTTTTGAACCACACATCTTTCACCATATGCAAATTCAATTACGGGTCAAATATGCAGAACTTAAAATTGTGGACATTAGAGCTAAAATACCAGGAGCTCCCCATGATGATGTCTGCAGAGAAGTGGAAAACAGTCTTAATGAAATAAAGGGTCTTGTAATTGCTCCAGGATTCACTTCTAAAGTCAAAAAGATTGCAGGTGGAATAAAAGGATGCGTCCATTTGACAACATTGCTTTTATCTATGGCACCAGCAGCACTTCAAGGGTACTGGATATTCGGAGAACGCAATAAACAGAGAAAAGAAAATTCTGAGTTTGACATAGGGGAATACTTATTCGACACCTGTTGGGCATGGCGCAAAGATGGTCCTATAGCTGAAAATTTTATTAAACAGAGCCAGAGCGACAAATGAAAAAACTTAAATTTTCTAAAATTGCGATAATAACGAGTAGGAAATATTTTGCCGATTATGTAGTGAGAATTACACCATCAAAGCTCGTTCAGATAAACATTTTTGATTTCTTCGGGTTGGATGCATAAATAATTCAGGGTTTGCCTCTTAGTGCTGTTGTTGAAACAAACCATTATCAGGCATCAAAAACATCATAGATGAGGTTAACAACGTGATAAAAGATAACAAAATCACCACAGGAATGAATAATACTGAAGGCAAGCAGAACAGTTTTGAGTCTGTAAAAAAAAGTGGCTTTTCGGGGATGCAGGTTTTTGGCATTGTCGTTGCTGTAATAGCAGTGACTGTTATTGTCACGTTACTGCTGGGTAAATATTACTTTTTCCCATCAGCTTTTAAACCCGTAGTACTAACTCCCAAGGAAGAACAACGATTAGAACAAAAACTGGATAGTTTTGCTGCAATAGATACAACCACCTCCGGGAACCAATCTTCAGGGCCATCATTTGATCAGGGCAAAGATCCGGATAAAGATGAATTTGATCATGACGGAAAGCTTAAGCCTAAAGCATATAGTGAGGAGGGTGCTAGCAGGACAATTAAATTTACTGAACGAGAGGTTAATGCACTGCTTGCCAAGAATACAGATCTGGCTGAAAAACTCGCTATCGATTTTACAAAAAATATTGTCAGTTTTAAACTTCTTGTACCAATTGATCAGGATTTTCCTGTAATGGGAGGAAAAACGCTACGACTTCGCGGTGGAGCAGAGCTTGCATATCGACAAAAGAGACCTGTAGTTAAGCTCAAAGGAATTAGTTTGATGGGTGTCCCGATTCCAAACAGCTGGCTGGGCGGGATTAAGAATATAGATTTAGTCCAGGAGTTTGGTGCTGATGAAGGCTTTTGGAAGGGTTTTTCAGATGGTGTGGAGTCGATCACAGTTGGAGATGGTAACCTGGAAATAAAATTAAAAGAATAGCAGCCACCGTCAAGATCATGAACTCCGCATATATCTTTTGGTAGTTGTCGCTTAATTAAAAAATTTGTTCCTGACAAATAATACCATTTTTGAACATATCGATAATGTATCAATTTGAAAATTATTTGTTTGTAATATGATCTAACTTCTCAGCAAAATAATTGATTTCTTCATTGGTGTTGAAATAATGAACAAATGTCTTTGTGTCGAGGAGGCTTTATCTCTTTTGAAATTAATCAGTGCACTTGAATACTTATAAGCTTCTAAAAAATTACAATACGTAATATATTGGATATTAAACTTTGTATGAGGAGGAGTAAGTAATGCAAAAAGCAAAGCTAACACTACATTCGGGGAAAAAATCATCAAAAAATATTTTAGAAGATTTTGACATTCGTGCTGCGAAAAAGGCTTTGGGTTACCACAAAGGTTACATCGAATATAAGGAAACACCATTAGTGAATTTGGAAAATTTAGCCAAAAAACTTGGTGTTAAAAAAATTTATGTAAAAGATGAATCTTATCGTTTTGGTTTAAATGCTTTTAAAATATTAGGTGGATCCTATGCAGTTGGAACACATCTCGCAAACATGCTTGGTAAAGATATAAGTGCTTTATCTGTAGAATTGTTAAAATCTGAAAAAATAAAGAATGAATTAGGGAATGTTACATTTATTACTGCAACGGATGGTAATCATGGAAGAAGTATAGCTTGGGCTGCAAATCAGTTAAACCAAAAGGCGGTTGTATATATGCCTAAGGGAGCTGTATATGAACGAATAAAAAATATAACTGACTTGGGCGCGTCAGTTAATATTACAGAATTAAATTTTGACGATACCGCTCGTTTGGCTTTTGAAGAATCAAAGAAAAATAACTGGATTATGACTCAAGATACAACTTTTGATGGGTATTACGACTTCCCAAAATGGTGTATGCAAGGTTATTTGACTATGTCATATGAGATTTATAAAAAATTGGAAAATCAGAAAGAAAAACCTACGCATATATTTATTCAAGCAGGGGCTGGCTCTTTTGCAGGTTCTGTTGTAGGTTTTTTTTCTTCTGTCTATGGAGAAGATCATCCTATTATCACTGTTATTGAGGCTGAAAACTGTGATTGCTACAGAAGGACAGTTGAGGCAAATGACGGAAAAACTCACAAGGTATCTGGAGGTCTGGAAACGATTATGGCAGGGTTATCTGTTGGAGAACCGTGCTCTATAGGTTGGGATGTTTTAAGTAATTATGCAGATGCATTTGCAGTATGTAATGATGGTATTGCAGCAAAAGGAATGCGAGTGCTGGCAGCGCCCAAAGGAGATGATAGGAAGATTGTATCTGGAGAGTCTGGTGCGGTAGGCTTAGGATATGTCGTTGAATTACTAACAGATCCAGATATGGCTGAAATGAAAAAAATATTAAAGATAGACGAAAATTCAACAATTTTGTGTTTTAGTACTGAAGGTGATACTGATCCAGAAAATTATGAAAAAATTGTTTGGGACGGATTATATCCTATCAAAAAAAGAGAATAGGAAAACAAATAATCGAAGAGGTAATAACTAAAGATTCACCAATAGCATCCGGGCCTTAGGCCAGTGAGTAGATGCAGGAACAATTTAATTTTTAGAATCTAAACGATTGATTAAGCCAATAATTTTCAATGTCTGAACTGAAAAAAATCATGTTTTTTGACTGGATAATTAAAGTCCGAAAGGCGACTATATTGTCTATAACCAATCGATGGATATCGTTACATACCAAATGAATACAGTTCCAATAGCAAACACAACATAGACTATCATATTTTTCATGGGATTCTCCTGTTCATCCCACACATAACACCGTTGAATTAGTCTGTATATAGGTAAAAATACCTATTTTGAGCAAATAAATGGGCTAACCAGGTTGTAAATGTGCTGATCTCTGCAGGATGAAAAATTATGGTGTGTGTACGTTTTTGAGAAAATCGTTTTCCAGGTCGAAAATTGAAACCGGTGGTCGACTCCATTTGATCCTGCCAGATAACTCTATTGATAAAAACCGGGTTAAACATAAGGTAACCGGACTTTATTGGAAGGGCTAATTAAGTTGTGACATTGATTGTATTTGTAAGGATTGCAATAGGTTGTGAGTGGCGGAAGTGCATGGGAATCGAACCCACCCGGGACGGTATTAACGCCCCACATCGGATTTGAAGTCCGAGGGCCCCACCAGTGAGCCGCGCACTTCCGCATTAAAACAACGAAAAACAGTATAACCCAAGACCCTTATTTGTCAAGCTACGTTATCGGTTTTCTATATAAATTGCAAAGACAATCTGGTTTGTTATTCTATAGTTTTCATTAAGATTAAAGGATTGTTATCGGTATTTTTTTTAAGGCCTTGTATGATTATTCTTTTTTGGAAAGTTCCTGAATAGATTAAAGGTGTTTTTTTAAATCAAATAATTATATGATAGAGTTAAGGGAAAAAAAATAGTGAACCAAGAATAGTTACTGAAATTTATAAAAATATATGAAATCAAATAAAATGAGCGATATAATAATAAACCAGGATACCACTGAAATAATCTTAGATTGTATTTCTGATGGTGTTTTTACAATTGATAATAATTGGAAGATCACTTCATTTAATAATGCAGCTGAAAAAATTACCGGCATTCAAAGAAAAGAAGCCATTGGAAAATATTGCTGGGATATTTTTCGATCAAATATGTGTGAAAGAGATTGTGCGCTTAAAAAAACCATGGATAAGGGCAAGTCGTTCATGAACACATCGGGTTATATTATCAACAGCAAAAAAAAAAGGATTCCAATCACCACCTCCACGTCTTTATTAATCGATAAAAAGGGTAAAATTCTTGGAGGAGTTGAGGTGTTTAGAGATCATTCTCTTGTAGAGGAATTGAGAAAAGAACTTTCTAATCAATTTCAAATAGAGAATATGGCAAGCCAAAGTCCAGCCATGAAAAAAATTTTCAAGATTCTTCCTCAAATTGCTAAAAGCGATAGCTCTGTTTTAATTGAAGGAGAAACCGGAACCGGTAAGGAGATTATGGCAAAGGCTATCCACAATTTAAGTGATAGAAAAGACAAACCCTTTATTGCTATTAATTGCGGAGCTCTTCCTGATACACTCCTCGAGTCAGAACTTTTCGGGCATATGGCCGGTGCATTTACCGGTGCCACAAAAGACAAGCCAGGTCATTTTGCCCTTGCCCAGGGAGGTAGCATTTTCCTTGACGAGATTGGAGAGACCAGTGCTGCATTCCAGGTTAGAATCTTGAGAGCGGTTCAGGAAAGAGAATTTCAGCCTTTAGGAGCGACAAAGGTAATCAAAGCTGATATCAGGATTATTGCTGCAACAAATAAAGATTTAGCTGACCTTGTGGCAGTTGATAAATTCCGGCAAGACCTTTTTTATCGGATCAATGTAGTTGGCCTTAAATTACCCCCACTTAGAAATCGAATGGAGGATCTTCCCTTTCTTGTGGATTTGTTTATACAGAAACTAAACCGTATTAAAAGCAAATCTGTAGAGGGCATAGACCCTGAAGTCCTGCAAATATTCATGACCCATAATTTCCCCGGTAATATCAGGGAACTTGAAAATTTAATTGAATATGCTTTTGTTCTTTGTTCCACAGGTATTATAAAACATGAACACCTGCCGTCAAAATTGTGGTTATCACAGAATCAGATTATAGAAAATAATGATCCGGAATTTCTGGTAAAAAATGCCCATGCTAAAACGATTATGAATGCTTTGAAAGAAAACAAATATAAGAGACAGGCTGCCGCTGATGCTCTTGGTATACACAAAAGTACACTTTTCAGGAGAATGAAAAAGCTCGGTCTTAATCCGCCAAAAGCCAACGCGGATTAAAAAAACAATAATACAAAATTTCAATCCCTTAAGTATTATTAAAATATTCCTTTTTGCATCCATAGTAATTTGTATCATTCAAAAACACTATGGATGTTTCTTTTTTAAATCCTTTTTAAAGCGCATTGTTTTTATTTTGCATTGAGCGTGTTGCATCCATGCGACTTTTTTTATGTTGGTTTTTTGTATGATTTGAATTCTATTTCCATAACCATTTGAATTTAAAGTTTATTATTAAAAAAATCCATTTTTTTGTTCTATGGCATATGGATTGCAATCTCAATTATCATGATATGAGCGGTTATTATCGCTCGCATAATAATGACAAACCAGGGAAGTAAAATATGTCGGGAAAAGACAATCAATTAAAACTAACAGAATGGAGCTTTAAATTTAAATGATTCATGCATTAATGGCAGGCAAGGACAAGACGGTTTTTTCTGAGATCGAAACCATATTAGCTGATAATCAAATTATGTCAACATGGTGTGGTTCAGGTAAAGCCGCCTTGTCCAAACTTTCTAAAAGTCCAGATTATCTTGTAATTGTTGATGAAAACCTGCCGGACATGACAGGGCCAGCCTTTGTCGAGAACTTGGTTCTGCAAAATCCAATGACAAATTGTGTTGTTGCAAGTGCTTTGTCTTCCAAAAAATTTCATGAGGTTTATGAAGGCTTTGGTGTCTTGATGCAATTTCCTGATGTACCAGGCAAAAAGGACGCTCTCAAATTAATTAAACATTTGGAATTGATTTTTCAATTACATGGACAAAATAGTATTTAATGGAGATTACTGAAGATGATCATAAGTGTAGCCAGTGGAAAAGGGGGAACAGGCAAGACCACCGTTGCAACAAATCTTGCCGTTTCATTAAAAAAAGATGTATTTCTTTTGGACTGTGATGTTGAAGAACCCAATTGCCATCTTTTCCTAAATCCGATCATTAATAAAACAGAACCTGTGATTGCTCCTGTACCACGGATTGATCTTGAAAAATGCACGTTTTGTAAAAAATGTATGGATATTTGTCGATATGGTGCCATCGCTGTTCTCAAAAAAGATGTCATGATATTTGAAAATCTTTGCCATTCTTGTGGCGGATGTTTTGAGGTGTGCCCTGAAAATGCGCTTATTGAAAAACAAAGAGTCTTGGGAGAAATTGAGCACGGAGTAAAGGATCATATATCTTTTATTCATGGCCGTCTGGAAATCGGTCAGGTAATGGTACCACCGATTATTAAAAAAGTCCGATCCTTTACAAAACATGAGCAGATTACAATTATTGATGCACCCCCCGGAACATCATGCCCTGTTATCGCTGCAATGAAAGGGGCTGATTTTGTTTTGCTGGTTACAGAACCAACTCCTTTTGGGCTCCACGATCTGAAACTTGCCGTGGAAACCATTAAGATTCTTGGCATACCCCATGGAATAGTTATCAACCGGGCCGGCTTGGGTAATGATGATGTTAAGGCCTATGCCATAAAACAAAATATACCCATATTGATGGAAATCCCATTTGATAAGAAAATCGCCCAAACTTATTCCAAGGGTCAAATGCTTGCAGGAACTTTGCCTGGGTATACAGAAAGGTTTCAGGTTTTATACGATAGAATAATACAAGTAATGGAAAACAGGGAAAAAAACTAATGAAAGAATTGGTAATTTTAAGCGGGAAAGGCGGTACGGGTAAAACAAGTATTACGTCTGCTTTTGCATCGCTGGCCCAAAATATGGTTCTTTGTGATGCAGATGTTGATGCAGCAGATCTGCATTTGATTTTGGAACCGGATTTTAAAAAATCACAAGATTTCAAAGCAGGACATGAGGCGATTATTAATCCCGATAAATGCAGCCAATGTGGTCAATGTATCGATCTTTGCCGGTTTGATGCAATAAAAGATACATTTGAAGTTGATTCCATTGAATGTGAAGGCTGTGGGGTTTGTGTTGACCTTTGTTCGGAGCAGGCCATTGACTTTCCTGAGACCATTTGCGGACAATGGTATATCTCGAGTACAAGATTTGGCCCCATGGTTCATGCCAGGCTTGGTATTGCCCAGGAAAATTCAGGTAAGCTTGTGTCTCTTGTAAGGAACGAAGCTAAAAAAATTGCAGAACAGGAAAATTTGGATTTGATCATAACGGACGGCCCTCCGGGTATCGGGTGTCCGGTAATCGCTTCAATCGGTCAGGCCACTGCGATTTTGATTGTTGCAGAGCCAACTATTTCCGGCTGCCATGACATGGAAAGGCTTGAGCAGCTTACCAGACACTTTAATATCCCTGCTATGGTTTGTATAAACAAATATGATTTAAATTTAGATCTAACAAAAAGTATCGAAGAATTTGCTGACTCGGCTAACATGGCCGTGGTGGGCAAAATCCCCTTTGATCCGATTTTCACAAAAGCCATGATTAAGGCACAAACGATTTTTGAATACAACAACGATTCACAGATCAGTATAAAAACAAAACAGCTCTGGGATAACATATTGTCCCAGGACGAGTTTAAAAGACCTGTGACCAATATACTACAACATTTATAGGAGAAACAAAATTATGAAAAATGGAAGAATTGCTATCCCCTCAAACGGTCAGGGCGGGCTCACTGGAACTAGATCCGGACACTTTGGCCATTGTGATGTATTTACCTTAGTGGATGTTGAAGATGGGGTGATAAAAGATGTCGGCATTCTCCAAAACCAGGAACATGTTCAGGGTGGCTGCATGGTACCTGTCAATCTTTTATCGGAGAATCGTGTGAATGCTCTAATTGTCGGTGGTATAGGCATGCGCCCTTTAATGGGTTTCAAGCAGGCTGGTATTGATGTGTATCATGACGACCAGCGACCGGAAATAGGTCCTGTTGTAGAGGATCTCATCGCAGGAGCCCTGCTTGAAATCAAAAATGATCAGGTTTGTGGTGGTGGGCAAGGATGATTTATTAATAAGGAGAAAATAAATGAAGATAGCCGTATCTGCAATGGGAAATGATCTAAATTCCCAAATTGATCCAAGATTTGGAAGGGCTGCCTATATTCTTATTATAGATACCAAAACCCTTGAGTTTGAATCATATGACAATTTAGAGAATAGAAATGCCTTTAAAGGTGCTGGAATTAAAGCTGCAGCCATGCTCAGCGACAAAGAGGCAGAGGTTTTGCTGACGGGGTTCTGCGGCCCCAATGCATTTCAAACCCTCAACGCTGCCGGGATTAAAGTCGTTAATGATCAAAAAGGACGTATTGTTGACGTGGTGGACAGATTCAACCAGGGCAAATCGGTTTTTGCTGAAGCTGCCAACAAAGACGGTCACTGGGCATAGATTAAAATGGGGCAAACCGCTAAATCTAAAATCGCTTTAACTATTTGGGGAAACAGGATTTCACCTGTCTTTGATTCTGCAAATACATTGATGATCGTTGATCTTGAAAACATGGCCATTTCCAACCGGGTATATGAACTATTCGATCCACAGGACATGAATCATGTTTTATATATTTTGCAAAAGTATAAGATCGAGAGTCTGATCTGCGGTGCCATAACTGATGATCTATCCACATTAATTGAACAAAATGGAATTGCACTCATTCCATTTATTTCCGGAAGCACTGATAAAGTTCTAGCCTGTTTGATAAGTGAAAATCATCGAATTTCGGATTTTATAATGCCAGGTGTAAATTTAAATGAAAGACTAAAAAAAAATTATTTTAAATATTAGGAAACAAACCAGAAAGAAATACTTCATACCCACTATTAATCGCATGCAACCAATCACATGAAAGAATAGGAGAATAATAAAAAGATACAAAAAACAATTTGGAATCTGCATAGGTCCAAATTCATATGATTGAATAGAAACAGGTGTTATTGGGGGGTTTGACAAAATAAAATCCTTATTCATTTTACTCCCAACAATAACACCTGTTTTTATTAAAAGAAGACAGCATCAAGACTGAAAGATATTCCTTCCTTATTAATCATGGAATTAATAAAAAAAATTTAGTATATATTACCTCTTTGATTTTGCATTTTAATTGTATTGCGAGCTAATAAATGAAGGAATAAAAAATGATTAATTCACAGAGGCTGGCTCAAAGGTTCAAAACCCTTGTCCAAATTGATTCTCTTTCCCGCCAGGAAAAAAATGTTGCCCTGGCACTTGAAGAAATATTAACAAATATGGGTGCAGATGTCTGCTATGACGATGCAAAAGAAAAGGTTAAAGGCAATTGTTCAAACCTTGTGGCTAAATTTAAGGGAAGTGTTGATACAGAGCCTTTGTTTTTATCCGGCCATATGGATACGGTTGGACCGGGCAATGGTATAAAGGTGGTTTTTGAGGATGGTATTTTCAGGAGCGATGGAACAACCATCCTGGGTGCGGACGATAAATCCGCCCTTGCCATCATTCTTGAAGTCATGGATGTTATACTTGAAAATAAAATAGATTATCCGCCTGTTGAACTTATTTTTACTGTTTGTGAAGAAATAGGCCTTCTTGGAGCAAAGAATTTTGATTTTACCCTAATGGATTCAAAATTTGGATATATCCTTGACTCAACTGATACAGATGGAATTGTTACAAAAGCGCCAGGTGCAAATAAGATTAAAATAAAAATTTTTGGAAAAGCCGCCCATTCCGGCGCTGAGCCTGAAAATGGAATCAGTGCTATTGCAATAGCATCTAAAGCCATTTCAGGGCTTGATTTAGGCAGGATTGATGAAGAGACCACATGTAATCTTGGTACCATTAAAGGTGGGGTTGCCACCAATATTATCCCTGAATTTGTTGAAATCCATGGGGAAGCAAGAAGTCATGATGTTGAAAAATTAAAAACAACTACAGATAATATTACAGGTGCATTTTACGCTGCTGCAGAACTATTCAAAAGCGGTTCAGACTTTCCCAGGATAGAGGCTGTTGTTGAAAATGATTTTACCCAGACAAATATTCCCGAAGATCACATGGCTATTAAACTTGCCCGGAAAGCTGCCAAAAATCTTGGTGTCTCTTTGGGAAGCAAGACCATTGGCGGTGGGGCAGATGCAAATGTTTTTTTTGGTAAAGGAATTGTTGCCGGGGTCCTTGGAACGGGCATGACCGATGTTCATACATTAAATGAATCTGTTGCCATGAAGGATATGGAAGCTGCTGCAAAATTGGTACTTGAGATTTTAAAGGTTCATGCTGCAGGAGAAATGCAGGGATGATTGCATATGTTGATATGTTTTCCGGTATCAGCGGTGATATGACCCTTGGTGCATTGATCGATTTAGGAGTGCCGCTTGATTTTCTAAAAGAAAAGTTAAGTCATGTTTTACATGGTTTTCAATTAAAGACAAATATTGTATACAAGCATCATTTAAAAGCTATAGATCTTATTGTAGACGTCATTGACGAGGGCCATGCTTCACGCAACTATAATGAGATCAAAGAATTGATTGAGAATAGTTCTTTGGCAGAAAAGGTTAAAAAAAACAGTCTTTTGGCTTTTGAAAAAATAGCTTTGGCCGAGTCTAATATTCATGGTAAAGATATTGAAAGCATTCACTTCCATGAAATCGGCGGCATAGATTCCATTGTTGATATTATCGGCTCTTTTATCTGTGTGGATTATCTTGGCATTGAA
>Ga0307989_1000441_pt1 | contig 27403 bp, 26 predicted proteins | sample EllFjometagen185_FD_203164 | JGI IMG/M metagenome (GOLD analysis project Ga0307989, IMG submission 203164) | Marine microbial communities from Ellis Fjord, Antarctic Ocean - #185 | ecosystem: Environmental > Aquatic > Marine > Unclassified | place: Southern Ocean | collected 2014-10-08 | reverse complement strand
GATGGTGATGGCATAGAGGATCCCTTAAAAGATCACCATTTTTATGAGAATATTGGCAAATATCCAGAGTTCTCATGTGGCTGGGATGACTATATCGATGGGGGCATTGGGTATGACTACGATGAAGATGAAGATAAACTTAAGGCTGAATATATCCATATGCGGACCCGCTCAAATGAACTCTACCGAAACGCCCAGGTCGCAGGCACATTGATCATGGTTAATCACCTTGTCAGCGCTTTTGATGCAGCATTTGGAACCGATATCACTAGAATTGAATCAAGTAACTACACTGGAAAATTATATATTAATCCGCTGAATGCTGTGAATAGCATCGCATTGGAGGTAAAATTTTGATCAAACGTTCAACGAGATATTTAAGATTAATTGTACTGACTGCCATATCCGGGGTTTTGCTCCAGTTCTGTGCATCACAAAAGAACGATCTCGAAGCAGGGAATATCGCAGCTACCTTTCAACGAGGTATGGATTACTTTGAAAAAGACAATCTAATCAAGGCTGAAGAAGTCTTCACTTTTATTATCTATAATGATCCAGGTGGCGCTTTTGCAGATGATGCTCAATTTTATCTCGCTGAGACTTATTATTCCAAGGATGAGTATTTAGTCGCTATAAGTGAGTACGATCGCTTAATCCGTCGTATGAAAAATTCAACTTTTGTAGAACGAGCATTCTGGCGGAAAACAGAAGCCTATTGTGAGCTGTCACCAGATTTTCGTTTACAACGTGATATGACAGATAAAGCCCTGAAATATTTATATGAGTTTGTTGATATCTATCCAGAGAGTGAATATGTTGCGGATGCTGAAGCACGTATTCTGGAGATGCGGGGCAAGCTGGCCAAAAAACTGCTCGCCTCAGCCAGACTTTATGATACGCTTCGAGAATATGAATCTGCTGTCTACTACTATGACTCCATCATTAATGAATATTACGATACCAAACTTTACGCTGCTGCTCGTCTCGGTAAAGCCGGTGATATGGTAGCCCTGGAGCGATGGTCAGAAGCCAGAGAGCTGATGAATTCAATCGCCATTGCAGGCCGTGAGGATTTAACACCTAAGGAAATGATCAAGTTTCGTTCAATCGGAACCAAGGTTGTTGACCAGGCAAATCCAACTGAACTTTGAGTCTTAAATTTTGAAACTTTGTCTCTTCGGTGGAACATTTGATCCACCCCATAATGCTCACTTTATCATTGCGGAAGCGATTCGAGAATCTCTGGATCTGAACAAGATTGTATTTGTTCCAGCCTTCAATCCACCCCATAAGTATGACCATCAACCTGTGACCCATGTCGAGCATCGAATCGCCATGTTAAAATTGTGTATTGATGATCTGCCACAGTTTGAATTTTCAGATATTGAGCTCAAGCGAGGGGGCATTTCATATACGATTGATACCATCCTTGAGATGAAACGCGACAAGGGTATCAGCGCAGAGGATTTACACTTTTTAATTGGTAGTGATAGTCTAGCCGCATTCAAAACATGGCATCGTTGGGAAGAAATATTAGAAGAAAGCAGAGTGGTTGTTGCTCGGCGACCACGCTTTGAGAAATCAGATATTGATCCTGATCTCATTGAAAGAGTAAGCTTTTTAAATCTTCCCCGTATGGAGATCTCAAGTACAGAGATTCGGGAACGATTTTATTCAGATAGAATGACACGTTTTTATGTTCCGGCTGTCGTTTCAGACTATATTAAAAAACATAACCTTTACGGGTCTGAATAATGGGTGCATTAATAAATTCAATTGGCATGGGTGGGAATAGCGTTGTTATTGCTATCAGCGCGGCCTTGTTATTTTTTGGTGCAGAATGGTTGGTCAAAGGTGGGAGCCAGCTAGCCCAAAGATTTGGGGTGAAACCCATGATTGTTGGACTCACGATTGTGGCCTTTGGGACCTCCATGCCTGAATTTGTGGTGAGTCTGATTGCCAACGTCTGGCAGGATTCAGCCACCATAGCCATTGGTAATATCATTGGGAGCAACATTACCAATATTGGTCTTATCCTTGGACTCAGTGGGTTAATCTTCCCCATAACATTACATTTTAGCCATATCTACAAAGGGTTAATCTTTCTATTTGTTATTAGTATTCTGCTCTACCTATTATCCCTTGATGGTATGATCTCCCGGATTGACGGACTTGTGATGGTGATCATTCTTCTATCATACGTTGGTTACCTCTACTGGCATCCTGAAGATGCACCAGCTGAGGAACTTGATTCTGAGTTAGGTAAAATGAGTAAAAATGTCATCCTGGTTATTGCCGGTAGTGTTGCCTTATCCTTTGGCGCATGGCTTTTTGTCAAGAGTGCTGTCTGGATAGCTGATGAGTTTGAGATTCCCAAAATGATTATAGGTTTGACTATCATAGCAGTGGGTACCAGTCTTCCTGAACTGGCAACCTCCCTGGTTGCTGCGTTACGCAAACAGGGCGAAATATCTGTCGGTAATATTATTGGAAGTAATATTTTTAACATCCTGTTCATCATGGGCGGCGTGGGGCTCATCAAGCCCCTATCAGTGATCGAACCGATGAATATAGATGGCCAAATTGTACAGGTCTTTCCCCATGCTCAATACATTTTTATGATGGTCTTCGGATTGATATTGATTCCCCTGGGATTGCGACACCGAATTGGTCGCTTGACGGGTACAATCCTGGTTCTTGGTTATATCTCGTTCTACATCTATCTATTTTATGGGCAGGCAGCATAGGAACTCTGCCTCCATGACATCTCCCTTAAAAATTCAGAAGATTGAGCCTTATCAGCGATTAGCTGCCTATTATGACCGACTCATGGATTATATCGATTATGATAGTTGGGTTGATGATATCGAAGAACTGGTTCAGCCTTTCAAACCAGGTACGGAATGGCTTGATATATCCTGTGGCACGGGTTCAATGGCCATTCGTCTGGCAAAACGAGGCAAATCTCTTACAGCAGTTGATTTAAGCCCTGATATGATTGATATCGCACGTGATAAAGCCAAAGAAGCAAAAGTAGAGATTGCTTTTGATGTGGGCGACATGGTCAGCTATGGTAGTAGTCAACGGTTTGATGTGATTATTAATTTGCATGATGGTTTAAATTACTTGTTAGAAACCGCTCATATACATGCATTCATGAAAAATACTTATAAGCTGCTCAAACCGGGTGGCGTACTATTATTTGATGTTGTAACACCCCTTTTGTGTCAAACCCATTTTCGAGGTTATCGCGAAATATTTAGTGATGAACTGGGTGGGTACGAACGGCATACCACCTATCATCCAGAAACTCGCCTGGCGGAATCAAATTTTACTCTGAATACTTCTGAAGAGGATACTGTAGAAGTAGAGTCTCATATTCAGAAAGCTTATGAACTTGAAGATATTGAATCATTCCTCACCCATTCTGAGTTTGGCTGGTGGCAGATCATTGATGATGAAACATTGGAAAAAGGTGGCCCAGAATCTGAGCGCTACCTGGTCCTGATGAAAAAAGAAGCATGATAAACTTTAAGAAAGCCACCCTACGATACGATTCTGGAATCAGTGTCAGGAATCTAGATTTCAGCATAGAAGGCGATGAGTTCGTCTATATCTATGGTCCATCTGGAAGTGGTAAATCCTCGATCCTTAAAATGATCTACATGGATCTTTTTCCCAATGAGGGTGAAGTCTTGGTCTTTGATCAAAATTCTAGTAGTGCCAAAAGACGGGAAATAGCTCGAGTAAGGCAGCAGGTCGGGATGGTTTTTGAGGGATTTAAATTGCTCGCCGATCGTGATAATTACTGCAATATTGCTTTGCCTCTGGAAATTCAAGGTATGAAAGCAGATGATGTCCATAGCAGAGTAGTGAGATTAGCTGATGATTTAGGTATCCGGTCTCGTTTACATCATTTCCCTCAAGAGTTGTCAGGCGGTGAACAGCAACGAATTGCCTTAGCGAGAGCGATGATTACATCTCCAAAAATTCTCTTAGCTGATGAACCAACTGCTCACCTTGATTCAAAAGCTTCAACTGATATTATGGAATGGCTCTGGAAGATTCATCAAAAGGGCACCTGTGTTATTTTCGCTACTCACAAAGAACATTTTCTAAAACAAGAACCTGCCCGGACTATCTCTTTGATTGCTGGGGAAATTGTGGCGGATAGTGCATGAAGCTGAATTATATCATACGCGAAGGGGTGATTGGTATTCGGCGGGCCCGAATGCCGTTTATGATCTCCGTATTTTCAGTGATGATTGCACTGCTCATGGTAGGAATTGGGATATTGGCCGTTGACAATGGACTCCAGTATATTGGAAACTTTCAGGCCGATTATGATCTTGAAATATTTCTCGAAAATGGTGCCACACTTGGGGATAAGCAGGAAATATCTGATATAATCACAGGGAATCCTGGAATTATTCGTATGGATTACCTATCTAAGGAAGATGCGGCGGCTCTTTATAATGCCGAATTTGGAGAAGATGTTCTTTCACTCCTGGACGACAACCCTTTACCCAGCTCATTCAGAGTTACCTTTGATGATGAGCACCGAAATGGTTCCTATATCCAATTGTTTATTAATACAATGGAAATGACGCGTTCTGTTGATGAGGTGATCTTCAAAAAGGATTTGTTCGAACGTATTCAGGGAATATTAAAATCAATCTATATTGCTGCTGCTGCTGCATTATTCTCAATTATTCTATCCACCGTTTTCCTGACTGCAAATAATTTACGCCTCATGATTTTGTCCCGGTATGAATTTATAGAAGCCGTTCGGTTGTTGGGAGCCAGTGATTTTATGGTTAAGGCACCATTCTTCCTTGAGGGCGGATTATTGGGCTTTTTAGGAGCTGCCCTTGCTACTCTCTGCATTTTTGGATTAGAAACCGCGCTTGCCTATTTCAATATCATAGATTTACCTGTTAGAATCGTTAATCATCCTGAGGTGATCGTGGGCTTGCTTATCTTTGGAATTAGCCTTGCATCCCTGGGGGTTCTAAAAGCAGTTCGACGTATGCTTCGATTCGTTGCTTAGTAAGACTTATTCCCATGGCTTGAACTCAAGCTGAAACTTATTCGTAACCAAACACTTTCTCACACCTCCAACCCTTGTATAGCAACTCTTTGAGTATTTAAAACCTTGTTTTAAAAGGGGGCGAAAATTATTATGGTCGGTCATGAAAAACCTGAATCCCTATACTCGCTTTTGGCTTACACCAATTTCTATATTGGGGAGGTTCTCGAAGGGCTTTAACGCTGAGATCAACAGGAGGTATTTGGAACTGAAAATAGTATTAAATATCGAAAAGAGATTTTGCTGAATTGGCTGATTGATGATTATCAAAAAAAAGCAATTCAAACAGACCACAGGACAGGTAAACTGGAACTATTAATCAATACAAAATATTCAAAGTGAAATGACTAATAAAACAATAAAAAATTCGACCAAGAAAAGCACAACAAAAAAAACAGCTGCCAAGACGCGTCTCAGTGCAAAAGAGAAGGCCCTTACCAAAACCGTTGCTGAACTCGAAGAGATAATTGAAAAGCTCGAATCCGACCTGGATGATCAGCAAACACGAGTAGAATCTGCTGAAGAAAAAATGCTACGCGTTGTTGCCGAATACGAAAATGGTAAAAAACGTGTAGAACGAGAAAAAGAACGGTCACTGCTTTTTGCAAAAGACAGAGTCCTCTTGGGTCTGTTTCCAATCGTTGATAACCTTGAGCGATCAGCAAAGTACGAGCAAGAACATGCTGGATCTGATGATAAACAGCAGGGAATCAAACTGGTATTGGAACAGATCACTAAATATCTGAAAGAGACCAACAGCGTTGAGAGTTTTGATCCACTCGGTGATGTATTTGATCCTGAGATGCATGAAGCAATGGCGATGCAACCTGCAGAAGATAAGGATTCGGGGATTGTAATTGATGTCTTTGAAAAAGGTTATAAATCTGGCGAACGCATATTGCGCGCTGCAAAAGTAGTTGTGAGTCAATAGTATGGCAAAACGTGATTATTATGAAATTCTAGGGGTTGCCAAAGGTGCACCCAAGGATGATGTGAAAAAGGCATACCGCAAGATCGCCATGAAGTATCATCCAGATAAGAACCCCGGCGACTCAGAGGCAGAAGCAAAATTTAAAGAAGCCGCAGAGGCTTACTCCATTTTAAGTGATGAGCAGAAAAAGGCCCATTACGATCAATATGGTCACGCACCTGAAGGTGGGATGGGGGGCAACCCCTTTGAAGGCTTTTCTGGTGGTGGCGGCTTTGGTGTCGATCTATCCGATGCACTTCGAATCTTCATGGATGGCTTCGGTGGTGGTGGAGGAGGCGGAGGCGGAGGCCTAGGGGATATTTTCGGTGGCGGTGGATCTCGTGGCCGTGGCCGGGCCAAAGGAGCTGACTTAAAGGTTAAGCTACCCTTGACCCTTGAGGAAATTGCAGCGGGTGTTACCAAGAAAATGAAGGTCAAACGTTACGAATCGTGTTCTGATTGTAGCGGAAGCGGCGCCCGTGAAGGAACTGGAAAAACCACCTGCTCAGTTTGTGGTGGGCGGGGTGAAGTTCAACAAGTAGCCCGTTCCATGTTTGGTCAGTTTGTGAACATTCAACCCTGTACCAATTGTGACGGCACAGGTGATGTTATTGCGAATCCTTGTCGGACCTGTCGCGGTGATGGAAGAGTGCGCAAGGAATCGGTGGTTTCTGCAAAGATTCCAGCTGGTGTGCATGCGGGTAATTATATGACCCTGCGGGGCGAAGGAAATCAAGCCCGGCGCAATGGTCAACAAGGTGATCTTATTATCCTGATTGATGAAAAAGACCACGATCTTTTTATTCGGGATGAAGATAACATTTATCTCGAAATTGCCCTGAATATGTCTCAGGCTGTCATGGGAACTGATCTTGAAATTCCCACGCTCACTGGTAAAGTGAATCTTAAGATTCCCACTGGTTCACAATCAGGAAAATTGCTGCGTTTACGAGGTAAGGGAATCCCACGCTTGAATAGTCACCTGGTTGGTGATCAGATGGTAAAAATTCAAGTAGATACACCTGTGAAACCAAGTAAGCAGGAACGCGAGATCTATCAACGACTGGCTGATTATTATGCAGGCCAGCGCAAGGACAAGAGTATCTTTAGAAAAATTAAATCCTTGCTATGATGAGACACGAAAGTTGCTAAATTTCACCCGCCAAGAACGCTATGTCGTTTACTTTTTAGCGATCACTCTTGGTATTGGTGCAATACTTAAGTTGGTCAGGAATCAACAGCTTGCTGAAGATTTGGTGCCAACTCGCTTTTATGATGAAGAGCAACAGTTTAATGATATCTCCACCCAGATTAATGATGGAGATATTGTGCTTATTGATAGTACACATACTGCAAATGGGCAAGTCGATTTAGATGTACCTGGCGACCCCAAATTAAGTATAGCAGCCGATATGAAGATCAATCTTAATACGGCAGAGTTGGATGAGTTAGTTGAGCTACCAGGCATTGGTCCTGTATTGGCTCAAAGGATTAGAGCTTTTACGGATCTGAATGGTCCTTTTAAGAATAAATCAGATATAGTCCTCGTTAAGGGGATTGGAGAAAAAATATACACCCAGATTCAGGGTTTAGTTACGACAGATTAATCGAGGAGGACTCGTGAGTAAAGACGTTTTTGATAATCACAGAAACAATGGAATTATAATATTATTTTTGATCGCACTTTTTGTAAGTGTGATTTATCTTCCAAAAACGATCTGGGATTCTGAGGCTGAGTTAAGTACTGAATCTCGTTTTCGCATGAATACAGTCGGTCTTGCAGAAAGACTTCACTATCAATTAGCAAAAAAATATACCACTGATACTTCGCAACTCGTGAGTGTCGTGAATAATGTTCGTGATAGCCTACTTGCAGCAGAAAACGATACGAATTATAGTTACTGGGGTGATCAGATGATTGCCTTGCCAGGTAAATCAATTTCTGTCGATTACTCCAATGATTATATCCAATTATATGATGAGTTACATCTCAACCTATTTAAAGCTCTACATCCACACCACTTTATGGAGGCTGGGGGCGTGAGTCAACTGCTTGACTCGATGAAGGTATTGTTTGACCAGGGCAATTATACGGGTCAAAAATCAATGGATATTGACAGTGTTGCCTTGAGCTTTGATGTTTCTGATAAATATGACATCCTCTATCAAAATATCAAGACCTCAATGTTTAATGCCCTGACTGGCAGTTACACAAAATATCCAAATTTCTCAAATCCTTTGGTAAATGCAGTTATGGATAGTTTAGTACTAAATCCTGAACTAGAAGGCCGGATTGATTTTGAAAAAATCTATGATGGAACCGTTCGAGTCGACTTCATTATTCCGTTTAAGTTTGAAAAAAATATTGAAAAATCAAAACTTGCGCTAAAAAAACAATTTGCAATCGATTCTTATGACTCATCCACTTATGGCGATACACTTTATGATATGGCGCTGGCTGATTTCATGATTCAAAATGATACCTTGGAAAGCATGCCTGAATCTCTCCTTCTCATTTATGCCGATACAAGTGGCATGGATATAGAAATACCAGTCGAGGTTAGGGTGGAAGATATGGAAATCGCGCTTGCGAAGCGTCGCAACTTGCTCTACACCATGCTAACTGGCTACAGCGAACCGAGTGGGTATATTGCTGACTATGTCATCAATGTTGCTCTAGATTCATTATCTTCACCCAATGTGGGTCTCGATTCAATTCACCTGGACATTGATCTATCCGATGCTGTCTTCAATTTAAATATTCACCGGAATATCTCACAATATTTTCATACAGTGAGTCTCGAACAGGCATATTATAAAACTCAAACCAATTTAAGTGCCTTAGATTGGAGTCAAGCAGCTAACGAAGTGGTTGAGAGCGTGGCTGCATCCATCATCAAAAAATCTGATTTCAAATCCTGGCGAACAGTTGAGGTTGCGTCAGACACCTTTTATGTTGAAGTGTATGATGAGTTTTTACGCCAATATGATGATATGAATCTCAAGCTTTATAAAAAGCTAACTGGCCAGTTCTCCAATGTTCATGACTATGCTTTCTCAATTGTAAATGAAGCTTCTCATCTAGCATCTGTGGATTCACTGGATTGGAGTGGCTCACAGGTAATTGAAGTAGCCCCTGATACCCTTCTCGTGAATGTCTTCCCACAGTATATGGAAGAGTATATGAATACTTTTAGTATTGCTCGTGATACTGTTGTGCATATCGATGATAGTAGCTTTATTGGCGTATGGGACCGGTTTAAACTGGGTGTTACCCAAGAATATTCATTAGACTCACTTGGCTTCCTGGTTGAAATTGAAAACTCTAATTTTAAATATGACTTTAGCGGAGCTGATAGTGTCCGTTCGATGAATGTGTTGGAGAAGAGTGATACAGCTCGAGTAGAAAAAGTCTATCTCGGCATGGACACCTTTGTCATGATTTTTCATGAAGATAGTCTGATGGAAAATCTCTACCAGATCGCCGATGAAATGTCAATATTTGATTCGATTCAAATTGATACCTTAAATGTAGTTTCAGATGAGTTCATTGTGGGTGAGCAAACAAAAGACTTGTTCATGTCCAAAGATTCGTTTGGCGGCTGGCAGGACACTGTGATCAATAAAAAATATATAAAACAACAACTTTTCTCACATTATCTACTGACACCCACACATACAAAATGTAGTGTTACAGAATTACCCTTTCGTGTGACAGTCAGAAATAATGTGAATTTATCGATTGAATCGCCAATCGTAACCCCCATTGAAACACGACGTTACTTATTCTTTACCCAGTCTGATTCCAGCCACGGTAGTATTGTGGATGGTGAAGAAAGCTGGGCCAAATAGGTTAGGCTGAACAACTATGCTAGCAATTCACATATCTCAGGACACTTTGAAATATGCCCAACTGGTTAATTTCAAAGGGACTCCCTTTGTCGAAAGCCTGGGAAAGGTTAGCATCAAAGATGGCTTACAAATGCCTGATACGGCCAATGCTGAAGTCATTCATGCCTTGTCTGAACAGATTGCACAAATACGCAATTCAGCAGAATTTCCAGACAATACAACCCATATTGTGATTGATAGTGATTGGTTCCCTGTAATTGTCCATCATGTAGATGGCGTCTTAGATGGTCCTGATCGAGATAAGTATTTAAAGTGGCGAATCACTGAAATGCTTGAAACCGCTACCTCACAATACACCATGATTCATCAAGAGCTCAGTCGCTCAACGGATGATGGGGTTGAATATTTGTCCGTTGGGATTCCACACTCTTTTGATTCATGGGTAGAAAAGGTATTCAAGCCTTCTGAACTTACAGTAAAGCAGGTGATCTTAGATATTCAGGCCATTGGTGATATGCTTACTGCCAGCGGCCAACTTGATCCTGAAGGTGGTATTCAGGTTATCTTGGAAAATCGAGAAAATAGTATTCATTGTCATATCTATAAGGACCAGGAATTCAAAGGTCTTTTCCATGCATCACTTAATTGGGATTATAAAATTACATTGGACCATGTTCGCGGTGATCTCAAGCTGATTACCCAGGTGAAAGACGCCGTTGCACGGGCCATCAAGGGTAAAAAAGATCCCGAAAATGTTCTGACCAATCTATTCTATTTTAATTCCTCTGGTGATAGTGCTGTGCTCAATAATCTGAGCAGATATGAGAACAGTTGCCATACATTGGATCTTGTTCATCAATTTAATTTCAGAGACCCTGGTTTTGAAAATATTGATGAATATGCAGTTGTTTTGGGCGCCTTAAGTTCAGAAATACAGGAGCGCTTTAGTGAAGATTGATCTACTAAAGGACAGAGGCCTCCTAGCCAAAGCACATTTTGTTGTCACAAAACAAATTGAACCAGCCTTGTCTGAAGATGAACAAATTGCTGAGACACTGAGAAAACGCCATACTGTGGTCCATCCTGAAACGGAACAAGCCACAGAGGACATTGTAGTCGATACTCCAGTGGAATCAGTAAAGGCACCTGAAAATAATTTATTGCGCCAATTAGTACTCCTCGTCATTCTCTTGGCCGTGACAGCATACTATCTCCATGATAGGGGAGTTCTCATGCCCTATGTGGACGTGGTTAAAGGCTATTGGGTTAGTGTGACTGGCAGTCCCTCCGAGCAAACAGAATCTATGGACCTCCTGGAGGGCAGCGAATCTGATGACCTTATGTCTGATGATCTTTTTAATCAATTGATGCCGGTAACTGATGATCTGGCAGCACTCGCTGATTCCATAGCCACAATCCCACCAGAATCACTCTACGTGGTCCAGGAACTGGATACGGTGCAAACCAACACAGCTCAAGAATATTTACCAGTTGCAGATGAACCCATCCAGCTTTCTGATGATGATATTATCATTATCAATAATAGATCGATGCTACTCATGGTGACAGAACTTATTGGTGATATCCCTGATGACATTGGGACAGCCCATTTATTCCTGAAACGGGATGCACTCACATTTACCGCCATTCAGGGGGGTGACTGGGTTGCAGCGATGAAATCGACTCTGGACAAATTTGTTCTGGGAAGTTTTGATGAAAATTACAGTACAGGCAATGCTCGCATATCCAGTAAATATGAAATAATTATTAATGCTGAGCAGGATTTTCAACCACAAATTCTAGACGAAATGCGTTTGCTTGATGTGCTTGCACATCCGTTTAATGATTACCTGCAACAGATAATCCTGGATCTCCCGCGTGGTGTTAATGATAATCCAGCTAAATTCACCTTTGCTGGGAATTTTCAGGAAATGCAATATGTCCTGTCCTCCTGGGCAGAAACGCGTACAAACTTCTTGCTCCGTTCAATTGATTTAGAGTTTCAAAAGAATCGATTGATCCTGAGCTTTGACGTAATCTTTTTTAATTATATCCCATGACACGTATTATAGCTGGGGAATGGAGAGGTCACTCTCTACCAACCTTTAAAGGGGAATTGGTAAGACCAACCACCGATCGTGCCCGAACTGTGCTATTTGACACGCTTCGCTATTTTCAAGATTTAAAAGTGTTGGACCTGTATAGCGGGACAGGTGCTCTTGGTTTTGAAGCTTTGAGTCGTGGGGCAAGTTCTTTGGTTTCCATTGATCATGACAGAAACAATATGATTCAGCAGAATGAGTGGATTGACAGGCATGAAAAACCATTCAAAGGATATATTGGTGACGTTGAGAAGGTGTTGACTAAATTAACAGATTCATTTGATCTTATTTTTGCCGATCCACCTTATGCTGAGGAAATTCCACGTAACATTGTGGCACTCATTGAAAAACATGCAAGAGCCGGTGCCAAATTTGTCTATGAAAAAAGCCGTAGAAATGAATCCGTGCTAGATTCAGAGATATTCCAGCTTGAAAAAGAAAAAGTGATATCAGAAACCAGAATTCAAATATATAAGGCCATTGGATTATGAAAAAGCGCTTAGCAATCTACCCTGGTACATTCGACCCAATCACTCTGGGACACTTGGATATTATTGAGCGAGCAGTCTCAGTCTTTGATGAGGTTGTGGTCGCAGTTGGTCGTAATATCGGTAAGCAGCCTTTATTCTCAGTTGAGGAACGAATCGAAATGATTCGAAAAACGACTGCTCACCTTGGCAATGTACGGGTTACCTATTTTGACGGCCTCATCGTTGAGTATGCAAAAAAACTAGAGGCAATAGCCATGATCCGTGGTTTAAGAGCCATGTCAGATTTTGAATTCGAATTTCAAATGGCCCTGGTCAACCGTACGCTTCACCCGGAGTTGGTTCAAGTCTTTCTGATGCCCCATGAGGCCTATACACATTTAAATTCGACCATAGTCCGTGAAGTTTCTAGTTTTGGTGGGGATATTAGTTCTTTTGTAACACCCCATGTCGCCGAAGTCCTTCACCAAAAGTTTCATCACAAGAATAAGAAATAGGGTTCTGCAAAATGCCTACATACGAATATGAATGTCTGAGTTGTGGCACCCATTTTGACGAGTTTCAAAAAATGTCAGACTCTCCCTTAGATAAATGTATTCAATGTCAGGGCCATGTACGTCGGGTTGTGAGCGGGGGAAGTGGACTGATATTTAAAGGATCTGGATTTTATATTACTGACTATGCCAAAGGGAAAGGCAAAAGTAATTCAGAACCAGCTGTTGCGAAACCAAGTGTCTCAAAGACAAAGACCAAATCATCTCCAACACCAGGTTAAACTCCTGCAATAGTGTCCCTAAATCTCAAAATTATCTGGGATAGTGGCATTCTTCGGAATAACGATGATACCATCTTTAATGGTAACCGTTTCACTTCTATACTCTTGTAAATTATCTTTGTTGATCAGTTTCACATTTTTACCGATACGTACATTTTTATCGATGATTACATTATTCATCTCAGAGTTATTACCGATTCCGATAGGAATAATCGCTTGTGGAATCAATTCAAAGTAATCAGCACCCATACAATACACCCGGTCAAATTTAACCCCATCACCAATCACACTTCGAATACCTATGACGGAGTCTTTTATCTCAGAGTTGCCTATCTTACACCCTTCTGAAATGATTGAATGATCGATTTTCGCCCCTCGAATCTCACTTCCTGGGAGAAAGCGTTGGCGAGTATAGATCGGATAATCTTCATTATAAAAGGTGAACTGGAATTTCTCTTTGGTTAAAGCAATGTTGGCCTCAAAAAAGGTGCTAACGGTCCCGATATCTTCCCAATAACCTTGAAATCGATAGGCCGTTGTTTTATGCTCTTTAATGGAGTGAGGGATGATGTTCTTTCCAAAATCATCACCCTTGATTTTCAATACCTTTTTTAATATGGCTTTGCTAAAAATATAAATACCCATGGATGCGAGAACTTTTTGTTCACCATCGATGAGCTCTGATAATTCATTAATAAGATCTGTCTCTTGGGGCTTTTCTACGAAACGCGTTATGTTATTCTCCGCATCTGCTTTTAGGACACCCAATTCTGGTGCTGTAGAAAGGGGCATGGGTCTAACAGCTACCGATACATCAGCACCCGTATCCAGGTGGTGTTGTAAAAAGTCAGAATAATCCATCTTGTACAAATGATCACCAGCTAAAATGATATAGTGGGTGGCGTTCATTTGCTCAAACCGATCCCAATAGGAGCGAACGGCATCTGCCGTGCCCTGGAACCAATCTTTATTGTCTGCAGTTTGCTGGGCAGCTAAAATCTCAATATCACCACCAGAATAGATATCAAATTTGTAGGTTCGTGAGATATGACGATGAAGAGAGGTCGTGTTAAATTGGGTCAGGATATGAATCAAGTTTATGCCTGAGTTAATACAGTTACTGATGGGAACATCAATGAGTCTGTATTTGCCACCAATATGTACGGCTGGTTTGGCACGATAACTGGTAAGGGGGGATAAACGTTCTCCTCGACCACCGCCGAGAATTATAGCTCCAAGTCTAACTTTTTCAGTTTTCATCTTTAGCTCACCTTTTACTTGTGTAAAGTTTGTAATATTGAAGGGCAGACCGACCCCATGAAAAATCCTGGTCCATGGCTCTTTTGATTAATGCAGCCCATTGCTTTTTATCGATAAAAATATCCAGAGCCTGATTTATTGCGCTCTTAAGTGCAGCGAGGGTGTAAGGTTCGAAGACAAACCCCGTCCCAGCATTAAGCTTATAATTCTTTACAGTATCTCCTAAACCCCCTGTATTGTGAACAATGGGTATGGTCCCATATCTGAGACTGTATAATTGATTGAGACCACATGGCTCAAATCTGCTGGGCATCAGAAATAGATCAGATCCTGCTTCAATCAGATGTGCCAGGGGTTCATTAAATCCAGCGTCAAAAGCAATTCTACCAGGATGTTTCTTACTTGCAGCATGGAGTTGTTCAGTGATTACGGGATCACCAGAACCGAGAAAAATAAACTGAGCACCCGCAGCAACAAACTCATCCAATAAGTCAACAATAAAGGGAAATCCCTTATTCTCGACCAAACGGGATATTGAACCAATTAAGGGGGCAGATTCATCCAGGTCTAGCCCCGATTGAGCCAGTAGCTCCCGTTTATTCTTTAATTTACCATCCATCCTATCCTGTGAAAAGTGAAAGGGTGTAAATGAATCGAGTTCGGGATTCCAATATTCTGTATCGATCCCATTTACTACGCCTGAAAACTTATTCTGAGCAGCTAGGATGTGCTTATGACTGTGTGAATCAATATCCTCACCAGATAACAATTCTCTGGCATATCCAGAGCTTACCGTCGTGACCAAATCTGCGTGATCAATGCCTTCAAGCAATGCGGAGTAATTGTCCCATTGGGTTTTTGTTGTCAAATTCTTGAGGTCGTTCGGTAGTAATTCGAGTTCACGCTCTGAAAAGTGACCGTGGTATAGAAAATTATGAATGGTGAAGACACTCCGTATGGAGGATGAACCAGATTTGAGCAATCCAGGGAGCAAGCCTGAATGATGATCGTTGCAATGAAGAAGATCAGTGTTAAATAGTTGCCTCTTTAGTACATCCAGAACGACAAGCTGAAAGAAATAATATCTAAGGTTATTATCCTCAAAACCAGCCCCATTTTCTTCAGTATAAATACCCTGTCGGCCAAAAAAAGTTTCATTTTCGATAAACCAGTTTTGAATCTTCCCATCAGTGAGAGTTGTTGAGTGGAGTGTATATGGAAACCGATCTTCGCCCAGTTCGACAGACCCCTTATAGCTGGTTGGGATAATTGAGTATTTGTCGCAATCAATCTGTCCATAGAGGGGCGATATTACTTGGATTGAAGCTACATAATGGGAAAGCGCCTGTGGAAGACTACCCGCTACATCAGCAAGTCCGCCTGCTTTTGAGAATGGGGCTACTTCAGCTGAAACAAATAAGATGTTCATTTCGTGTGATACTCTTTTTGATAAATCGATCGATTCAACATTAGAATATGGTGCTTTTTAACTAAGGATAACCTGTTGGCGACCCATGAAAATATGATGACAATTACTTGTCAATATAACTGACGCGACAGACCACGGGAAGATGGTCAGAAAATCCACCTTGGTATTTGCCACTTCGATGCATTCGAAATGGCCAGCCAGCATATTTTCCATCAGATTCAATTAAATAGTCTGGTTTAAATGGGGCAGTGCTATTGAGCTTCCAATGGAAGCCAGTACCATCCATCATACCATAAGATATTATGATTTGATCGAGGACGCCCCACTTGCCGCGATACATGAGAGTCCCTGCATTCGGGTCTTCATGGAGCTTCCAGGTTGTATTGATAAGATCACCAGGGTATGGCTTCACGGTGAAGGGTGCAGCTTTAAGGACATCGTACAATGAAGGGTCATTAGGGTGATCGTTAAAATCACCAAGAATGATGATATCTGCTTTTGGATTCATGAGCAGGATCTCATCAATACGCGTTCTTAAAGTAGCAGCAGCCGTTCGCCTTAAGGGATCTGTCTGAGCCTGGCCACCCCATCGAGAGGGCCAGTGATTGATGAAAACAAAAAGATTGCTATGTCGCTTGGTCCCCGTAGTTGTGAATTCAGCTTCAATAATATCTCTGGTTTTATCATCACCAGCAAGAAACACTGGAATAAAATGCTTCTCAACCAGGGTGAATTGCTGTGGATCATAGAGTAAGGCACAATCAATTCCACGTTCATCAGGAGATTCCTTGTGGATAATCTTGAGATCGCGTTTGATAAAATCTTGATTCAGTCGATTTAAGACCGAATAATTTTCAATTTCTGCAAGACCAAGGATTGCCAAGTCGTTATTTCGATCGATATCATGAATCACCCTGGACAGGTCTTGAACCTTCTTGACCAGACGATCTTCTGTCCATTCATAACGACCACTAGGAGTGAAATCACCATCTCTGGTGTTTGCAGATTTAGTGGTATCAAAAAGGTTTTCAATATTCCAAAAACCTATTTGGAAAGAATCCTGGCCAATGGCATGCGAGATGCCACTGACCAGAATTGTGAGGATTAACGTTTTACGAAGAAGGGACATTACATCTCTTTTTCAGCTCTTAGTTCTCTGCCCTCAGCCAGTAATCCGGTTTCAATAATATCTGGGGTGAGGTAAACAATACCCACTTCGTCATGTGGCTCGCCAAAAACTGAGTGAGCTGATTTAAGGCCACCTAACCATTGACGTTTATCTGATATGTAAACAAGATCGCCAGGATTAGCTCCCATTTCAGACATCTCATGGTTAGAAAATCGCATAAAGCTCTCTTCACTTTCCGTGAGTTTCCAATGAACCAGGACAGGTACGCCTTCAGCGTCATTCGGTTCGCTACCTTTGAACTGCCTGCGAGCTTCGGAAATTGAACTTGCAGTAAGTCCAAACGTATTGACTTCTTCATCATAATGAACAAAGTAGGTTACAGTCAATGGAACAAGAACAATTACACCAAACGCTGCAATTACTTGTAAACTGATTCCAGAAACACCAAATAGAACAGCAGCAAAAAGAGCAACCACGACGCCAAGCATAATGTTCATGATTATCTTCGCGTTAGCTTTTGCCCGTATTTTCGAGATTAAACTAATTTGCCAACGGGTCGTGAGAGCTGCACCAACTGCAACTCCAGAACAGACGAGTGTATTGTATAAGGCACGAATATATGAATAAGGATGTGCAACATTCATTTCAATCCCATGATCAAATGGGGAGATTAATATTCCAGGGAATCTTGCTCCAAGAATCATGAGGGCAACGCCACCCACGAACGTGGTGATAACAGCAGATGCCGTGAATCGCTTCCAAAAGACACCGAGGAAAATTCCAACGACGAGTGGGGGAGTGAGTGTTGAGTGAAAAAAGCCATGCGCTTCATAAACGGTTGGGAAGTTTTTAAATGCCAAAACCGCTAGAACACCCAGAATCGTAACCACGATGGAGGCATAACGGGCAGCAATCAGTTCTTTTCGGTCATTTTCAGCTCCAGGGGGAATTGATTTCTTAAGGAGATGCTGAATCGGACGATGGACATCATTGATGTAAATCGCTGCTGTTGCATTAATCAATGTATCCACAGTACTCATGAGTGCCGCCGTTAACGCAGCCATGATAAATCCAAACATACCGGGGCTTGCAATAATATTAGCTACCACTACGAATATCTGATCTGGGGAGACAGAAGGACTAATAACATCTGGTGCCGTAATCGAAATCGCTTTACCAATCCAACCTGCATTACCAACCACAATAGCTGAAATAGGCAATACAAAGAGAATATTGATGGCTGCCGCTTTACGACCCTCATTTACGTTCTTACAGGCCATGAAACGCATAATAAGTCCCTGGTTCATAAACAAAAACCCAATGGAACCGGCGATTGCATCCTGCCAGAAGATACCGACAAAATTAAAACTGGACGGCTGATTAAAATCTGCCATCGGCAACTTCCACTCTGTGGGAAGGAGATTCCAAAAAACATCAAATCCGCCGAGATAGGTTATTCCAAAAAAGAAGAGGAGTAAGCCGGCGAAGAGCAGAATGAAACCTTGTAATAAATCTGTAAAAATAACCGCTGTCTGTCCACCATAAGTGATATAAATACCTGTGATGATGGCGATAACAATAATAGCACCCATCAGCGTGATAGGTATGGTCATCCCCAACAATGTGAAGGCTTCTGGTAACATAGGGATGACGGCTTTTCCAAGCGTCAGGAACCCAATGCCGATATAGCCGATCATATATAGTAGCAGGAGGATAGTCGCCAGAAAGCGTGAAGATGGACTAAATCTCTTCTCAAAATATTCTGGGATAGAGCGAACTTTTGAATAAACAATGATTGGAAGCCAGCCAAACATAAAGAAGGCAATAAAGAACCAATCATTCAAGTAGGTCATGGTTGAGGAGATTCCGTGTTCAAAACCTTTTGCGGAATATTTTACAAAACTATGACTACCGACACCCGTAGCAACAATTGACATGGTGATCAACCACCAGGAGAATCGTCTACCACCAAAGAAGAAATCAGATGTATTTTTTGTGTATCTGCTGAAATAACTTCCAAAAAGCATGATGGCCAGGAAGTAAACTACCATCACAATCCAGTCAGCTGTAGTGCCTATACTATGGAAAGTCTGCATTATCTTGCCCCCACAATCTTTTTAAAGCGCAAAGTGACAAAGATAAATACAGCCACCATCGCAAGGAGTGTATAGAGTACAGTGTAGGGTGAGATGAGTCCCAGGGCGGCCCAGGTCATCAAGGCATGCATGGTTATATACCAGACAAAGCCAAAGAGCAATATCCACATCCACTTTTTGTGGGAACTACGTTTTAGATCAAATGACCCAGCTTTTAAGGTTATTGTAATTCCTGCAACAAAGAGGATTCCTCCAAGCCCGTAAAGGTAGAAGAAGGGAAGCCAGGAATGCGAAAATAAGTCCATGTTTACTCCTTAGTATATTGGTGGAACAAAATAATTTGAGGACAAATAAATCAAACACAAATCGGTAACTGTGTTGAGCATATATAGTATTATTTTATGATTAGAGTAAACCGAGTACAAGAATGTCCAAAATGATCAATAGATTTACAAAAAATCTTTGTCAAATTCCATACTGGTCTATACTGGTATGATGAAAAATACACCAAAAACTGTCGCCTTTCACACATTAGGTTGCAAACTTAATTACGCTGAAACCTCCACAATATCACGTCAATTTGAAGCCGCTGGATATATAAAGGTTGATTTTCAATCGGCTGCTGATTTATATGTAATCAATACATGTTCTGTAACGGAGAATGCGGATAAAGAGTTCCGTAAAATTGTAAACCGGGCCAAACGTCAAGCTCCAGCCTCAAAAGTGGCCGTGATTGGGTGCTATGCACAGCTTCGACCAGAAGCTATAATAGAGTCTTCTGCAGTTGATTTGGTTCTGGGTATGAAAGAAAAGTTCAATTTATTAGATCATATTCAATTCGAAGATAATTTCCATGCACCTCTGGTTGTCCAGGATACTGCGGTGGAGGAACTCCATGGCTGTATCCCATCGTATTCTTTGGGAGACCGGACCAGGTCATTCCTCAAAATACAGGATGGTTGTGACTATCCCTGTACTTATTGCACAATTCCTATGGCTCGAGGGCTTAGCAGAAGTCTCGATCCTGAGAGTCTTATTCTACAAGCTAAGGAAATTGCCGCCAATGGGGTCAAAGAGATCGTCCTAACGGGGGTTAACGTTGGAGATTATCGGTTTGGGAAGAATATCGTACTCCTGGATCTGTTGAAAATGCTAGATCAGGTGGAGGGTATCGAACGTATTCGGATTTCTTCCATTGAGCCAAACCTATTAACCGATGAGATCATTGAGTTCGTAGCGAAGTCAACCAGCATATTGCCCCATTTTCATATTCCCCTGCAAGCTGGATCTGACAAAATATTAAGTCTCATGAAACGACGATACGCAGTAAATCTATTTGTGGATCGAATTCAGTCTGTTCGAAAGCTACTTCCCAATGCAGGGTTAGGAGTGGATGTCATTGTCGGTTTTCCGGGTGAGGGTGAAGCGGAATTCAATCAAACACGAGATTTATTAGAATCCCTTGATATCAGTTATTTACATGTGTTTACCTACTCTGAGCGTCCCAATACACCGGCCATTAATTTTCCAGATAAAGTTGATTTAAGAGAGCGGAAAAGCCGGAATAAGGTATTGACAGAATTGTCAAATAGCAAAAATCACGGATTTTCCTTAAGGCAGATAAACAAGCCAGCACAGGTACTCTTTGAAACCTATCGTGAGGGGATGCTATCAGGAATGACAGAGAATTATCTAAAAGTATGGGTTCCTGCCGAGAGCGATACTTTGATCAATCATACGGTTAGCATTGAACTTACCGGAGTTAAAGAGAAAAAATTGTTGGGCATGATCTTACAATAGCTTGAGTTATGCCGATTTCACTTCCAACTGGCACCTAACGTGTCATACTTCGAGAGCAAGACACTTTTGCTTGTCTCCCTGAGGCCCTCGAAGGGTAATGACTCCTCAGCGTAAAGGGTCATTTGGAAGTGAAATTGGTATTATACCGTATTCAGTTCCAAACTATCTATGATTGTTAAAGACCTTTCTTGCCACAGGCTTTCCCGCTTTCTATCTGTGATTATCTGTGTCCCATCTGTGGCTAAAAAACACGCTACAGGTAACCCTTAATTGTTTGCCTCTAGGGACTGAATAGAAGTGCATTTTGGAATTACTGCAACTTCAATCATTTTCAAGTCAGATTTACCAGAATACTCTCGTAATAGTTAAAAAAAAGAGGCAGCCACTGGCTACCTCTTTTTCCATTTAAAATATTGACAGACTAAGCAGTAATATGCTTATGGGCAGGCTTAATCATTGACATGATGACTGCAGCAACAAGACAAAGGCTTCCACAGATTGTGAATGCTAATGGGAAATTCCCCATGTCTCCAAGCCAACCGCCCATGATGGGACCCAAGATACCACCAAAACCATAAGCTAGAAATACCCAGCCATAGTTTTGACCGATAAACTTGGCACCAAAGGTGTCAGCAGTGATCGTTGGAAAAAGTGAAAAATTACCACCAAAATTAAAACCGATAAGCGTTGCGCCCAAGTAAAGCAGTCCAGGTGTTCCTGCCATCCACTGAAATAAGATCACAAAAACACCCTGGGTGGCCATCATAATTACGATAGACCGTTTCCGTCCCAGTTTATCACTAATAGCACCCCAGGCAATACGCCCGAGTCCATTGGCTAAGGAAAAGAAAACTGCCATAGCTGTTCCAGCAATTGCGCTGGCCGCTACTGGGTCAATGCCATTACCGGTCAGAGCGACCATTGGGAAAAGTTTCATGAGACCAATGCTCATGAGGCCAGCACTCGCACCGAAGGCAAAGGTTATCGAGATAAAATGAAATTGTGGGGTCTTTAGCATTTCAGTAGAGTTAAAATTGCTGTCTTCCGTATTTGCTGCACCTGTTGTAGTTGCCGGCGGTGTATAGCCAGCAGGCAGCCATCCTTCAGGTGGGAACATCATCCACATTGCACCTAAAAGGATCATGATCATAAAGATTCCGCCAAAGACTGTAAACGTAGTGCTCAAACCATAGAGAGCGATGAGACTTCCCCATGAGCCCGCGAGTTTAACCCAGAGTGTGGCTCCAAAACCGAATCCAGCAACAGCCAAACCAGTGATGAGACCTTTTTTATCTGGAAACCAGCGCATACCAACTGCAATTGGAACCACGTAAGCTAAACCAATACCTGCTCCACCGATCATTCCGATAAAAACGAGCAGAGCGATAAAGCTTGTTCCACCAAAGAGGCCCGCTAATAAATAACCTGAGCCTAATACAAATCCGCCCGACATGGCGACTTTGCGGGGACCATATTTTGGCATTATTCTTCCAGCGATAACCATAACGATCGCAAAAAAGAAGAGACCTGTGGCAAATACGCCCTGGGTCATAGCTTTTGTCCAACCAGCTTCAACCAATGAAGGTGTGAAAACTGACCAGGCGTAGATTGCACCTAAAGCAAGCTGAATAAGAATAGCACCAACGACAACGAACCAACGATTTTTAATTTCCATTTCTCCTCCGAAAACTAATATGTTAATATTCTGATTGATCTAAAAAAAAATATTTAAGCATATCGACTTTATTTGCATGAATGGTGCCAAGCTTGCATCATTTTTGCATATTTATGTTGATGCTAAACAAGAATAATAGCAAAGAGTTCGTTTTGACAAATATTGAGAATGTTAGTTTTATATAAATGATTTTAAAAAGAAGGGGATTGTCATGGTCGTTGTAAAAAAACGTCGCTACCAAATGAAAAGTTTAGATGAACCACTTGAGGTTATTGTTAGAGGAACAGATATCTTAAATGAACCTCTTTTGAACAAGGGTACTGCATTTTCTTTAGAAGAACGGGATGAATTAGGCCTACGTGGACTCGTCCCACCAAAAGTTGTAAAGCTTGAGGAGCAGGTTGCTCGTGTTCTCGAGAATTATCGTCGCAAAACAGATCCCATGGAAAAATTTATATTTCTGACCAGTTTGCATGACCGAAATGAAACCCTCTATTATAAGGTACTCTCGGAGAACTTAATGGAGATGACCCCCATCGTATATACGCCCGTTGTGGGCAGTGCTTGCCAGCAGTTTGGGCATATCTATCGTAAAAATAGAGGCATGTACATTAGTCTGCACGACAAAGGCCATATCCGAGATATGTTCTCAAACTGGGATCAGGAAGAAGTTGATATTATTGTCATATCAGATGGAAGTCGCATTCTTGGTTTGGGTGATTTGGGCGCAAATGGTATGGGTATTCCCATTGGTAAATTAGCTCTATATGTTGCTGGTGGTGGTATTTATCCCTGTAAAACATTGCCGATCCTCCTCGATACAGGAACCAATAATCAAGAGTTATTAGATGATCCACTCTACCTTGGCCTCAATCAAAAACGCGCTGGGGATGATGAATATTACGCCCTTGTAGATGAATTTGTGACGGCCGTCCAGGATCGCTGGCCGAAAGCCTTGATACAATGGGAAGATTTCACCAACAATCACGCGTTTCCACTTCTTAATAAGTATCGGGATAAAGTACTCTGTTTCAACGATGATATCCAGGGCACTGGCGCAGTTGCATTATCAGGCCTGCTGGGTGGTATGCGTATGAAGAAAGAAAAATTGAGTGAGCAGCGAATTATCTTCTATGGCGCTGGTTCTGCGGCTGTAGGAATTGCCGATACTATCGTTGCTGGAATCATGGAAGAAAGCGGGATGACTGATGTTGAGGCTCGCAAATTATTTTGGCTACTGGATAGTCAAGGATTAGTTGTTACTAATGGTCCCCGCGAACTACAGGATCACAAGATTCCTTATGCCAGAGATGAAGCACTTATTGACAATCTTTTGGATGTGATTAAAGCTGTAAAACCGACCATCCTGGTTGGGGTTAGTGGCCAAGGCCAAACCTTTACTGAAGAAATCGTCAAGGAAATGCTTAACCATGCAAAACAACCCATAATATTTGCTTTATCCAATCCCACCAGCAAGTCAGAATGTACTGCTGAGCAAGCCTACAAATGGACCAAGGGGACGGTCATCTTTGCAAGTGGAAGTCCCTTTGACCCCGTCCGCTTAAAGGGTAAAATCTATATTCCTGGTCAGGGAAATAACATGTTCATTTTCCCTGGTGTAGGTCTGGGCGCTGCCCTCTGTCAATCAAGCAAGGTAACAGATGCAATGTTCTATATTGCAGCTAAGACCTTAGCTGGAATGGTAACGGAAGAAGAACTTGCCCTGGGTACTGTTTATCCAGATTTAAGAAAAATACGCAAAATTTCTGCTACTATCGCCACTGCGGTTTGTCGGATGGCTTTTGATGAAGGTCTGGCTGGTATTGAAGAACCAGAAGACATCAAGAAATTTGTGAAGGAAAATATGTTTCAGCCAGAATATCCTAGATATGTAGCTGCGACTAAAGACTGAACATAATCGTTAATAAAAAGCCCCCTGTCTTGTGATGAGAACAGGGGCTTTTTTTTACACGCATCTCCAACGTATGCTTTAGCCATCGTGTACTTAGTAATGGGGATCAATGGTGGTTGCAAGCTAGATCGGTGGGGTCATAGATTACCCAATACCCACTTGGAAAACTCCAAATCCCATACAAATTGATCCATGAAACGTTCTGGAAATACCTTCCTTTATATCGTAATGATTATCGCAATGGCCACTTGGGGTCTATCCTGGACCAATGGCAAAATATTGGGCAACTATACATCGGTTCCCGTCCTCATGGTTTGGCGTTTTATTATTGCAGCAGTATCAATGTTGACTGTTCTTATCTATACGGGTGCAGATTGGAGAATTAATTTTAAAGGTGGGATCGCTGTATTCTACAGTGCCATTTTATTGGTTCTTTACAACCACTTTTATTTTACAGGAACTAAACTAGGTCCAGCAGGAGCTGGAGGAGTCTTGGTGACAACCCTGAACCCGGTTTTGACATTTATCCTAATTTCCATTGTTCACCGACGGATACCCCAGGGTAAAGCTTTGATCGGCATCATTCTTGGCATATTAGGTGGAAGTATCCTGATCAACATCTGGCAGGAAGGCGCATCTGTCGTTTTCAGCAGTGGAAACCAATATTTTGTTTTGTGTGCCGGTAGTTGGGCTTTTCTAACCTTGATCTCCTCAGGTATAAACAAACACATGAGCACCTTGACCTATAGTTTTTGGCTCTATCTCATGAGTGCGATCATTAGTTTAGGCTTGGGATTTAATGCTAATCTGCTCCAGGTATTTTCGTATGGTATAAGTTTTTGGCTCAATATGATATCTATTTCGGTCGGGGCCATGGCATTTGCCACAACAGCATATTTTATTGCTACTTCACGCCTTGGATCTGAAAAAGCCTCCGCCTTCATATTTACAGTTCCTCTGAGCGCGATGGCCTTTAGTATGCTGATTCTGGATGAGGCTTTAAAATTAAATGTTCTCTTGGGTGGTTTGCTTTCTATTGCTGCCGTATATTTAATTAACATGCAGAAGTCTGAGCAGTAAACCCTTGTTAGAGTGATCAAAATGTTCTCATATCTTGGAATCAAATTCTGAAAAACCTTAAAATCATACTATATTGATTCAAATGATAAAACAAATAATCTACATAACTATCTCAGTGTTGTTGCTTTTCGGCTGCAATAATAGTCGAAATGGGACAGGTCTGGATAGTCTCAATCTAGAATGGACCCCTCTTGATTCGCTAAACAGTCATTTACCTGAAGGTATTACTGTCTTCCAGACCATTCATGTTGGCGCTAACCTGCGTGCCTGGTATGTGAAGGTTGAAGAACCTCGTCCGAATATTGAAACCCGAGTTGTGGTATCCACTGATGTCGATCGGCGTGAGACTATTTCGGATTTTGCCACACGGCTTCAGGCGGCTGTCCTAATTAATGGTGGCTATTTCAGGATGGATCTGAACCCTGCAAAGCATGTTGGCATCTTAAAAGTCAATGATGAACTTATTCATGGGGCAACAACATCAGTTATCAGAAATGAGAAACGATATTATATACATCGAGCTGCCATTGGTTTTGATGTAAATGACCAGGCAAGCATCGAATGGGTCTCCACTTCAGGGGATAGTGTTTTCCGCTGGGATCATCCCATTCACAATTTACCTGGCTCTCCTGGGGAGCAGCTTGACCCTAAGCTAAGAACACATTGGACCTATAGAGATATCTTGGGTGGGGGACCTCAACTTATCCGAGACGGTAAAATAGATATTCCCATAAATGAAGAATTATTTTTCGGGACAAGTATTCCCTCAGTACACCCTAGAACAGCTGCTGGAATTACAGCTGCTGGCGATCTCATTCTACTTCTGGTAGATGGAAGGCAGTTGATCAGTCGCGGTGTTGATTTAGAAGAATTAGCAAAAATATTGTATGATCTTGGTTGTCAGACTGCCATAAATCTTGATGGGGGAGGCTCATCTGCACTCGTCGTGAATGGAATCCTTTTAAATCGCCCTGCGGGAAAAACCACTCAACGAGAGGTCATGTCAGCACTCGCTGTCTTCGCTCGATAGAATATTTTATTTCTAGCTTCATTCGTGATCAATCGATCATAGCTTTAAGTCAAAACAATAAGTCCTGGAATACTGTAGTTCCATTTCAGTAAACTCAATGTCCAGTTCATATTATCTTAAAGTGAGCCACAAAAAAAGCGGACCCGAAGATCCGCTTATAAAATACTATTATGAATAGGACTTATTTTTCTTTAATAAGTTCCCTCTTGATCACCTTAACACGTTCCCTCTCTGGCATATGATCTCTATCCATTTTCTTAATGAAAACGTGTGCATCATCACCTTTAGAAAATTTTGAGAGTTCCATATCATCGATATCAACGGTTTTACCGTTGATGGTAACTGTCATGGTGGAATCATCTCCAACATGTTCGACTTCAACTTCGATGTTCATATCATCTGTGTCAAAGTCACCACTGATCCACTTCATACCGTGTTCTGGTGAGTCCATCATTTTATGATCAAACATCATAGAACTCGGGGTGCGACCTAATTGGGAAAATCCATACACCAGGACGATCAGAAGTAGGTATTTCCACAACAAATCAAGTTTTTCTTTTGTTGTCATGTCGTTCTCCTTTGAGTTGTTATCATCTCTGGTGGCGGGTGAGACGGTTGTGTGATGTAAATATTACCTGACCAAGATCGTTATGTTCCAAAGAATTCATAATGAAATATGGTATTATTGAATCTGATATTCGACCTACAGTCACCTT
>Ga0307989_1000440_pt1 | contig 27424 bp, 22 predicted proteins | sample EllFjometagen185_FD_203164 | JGI IMG/M metagenome (GOLD analysis project Ga0307989, IMG submission 203164) | Marine microbial communities from Ellis Fjord, Antarctic Ocean - #185 | ecosystem: Environmental > Aquatic > Marine > Unclassified | place: Southern Ocean | collected 2014-10-08 | reverse complement strand
GTGGCCAACTCCGCCAATGCGGATTGTTTCTCATCGGATGTGACTCCATTACAAAAAGTGGGAAAGTAATAAACAAAATCGGAACCGAAAGCCTCCTCGACGCCGCAAACGAATCTCGCATCCCAGCATATGTTTGCACAAACTCTTGGAAATTCGATACAGACTCAACTCACAACAAAGATACAAAAATAGAGCAAAGAGATCCAAAAGAAGTTTGGGACAAAGCCCCAAAAAACGTCACAATCTTCAATCCAGCTTTTGAAAAAATCGACCTGGCAAAAACAGCCGGAGCAATCACCGAACTAGGCATCACAAAACCAAAACGCCTAGAGAAGACAATCAAAAAAGCCTACCCGTACATATTCTGAAATCACAACCATGAACCCCAAAACAAAATATCTCCTCATAAGCGTACTGATCGCAATAATAGCCTCAGCACCAACATTGATCAACTTTCCATCTACACCAGAAAACATGGGGTTTATGTTCTATATATTAATAATATCATTACCATTATTTTTCTTGGCTATCCCTGGAACAGCACTAGCAAATTACATATTCAGCCAGAACCCTGAATCAATAAGCGCAATATTAGTAGTATTCGCAACAAACATAGTTTTTTACATATTTTTAGGATTTTTATTCTACTTAAGAAAACAACAAAAACTTACAAAAAAACAATGACCATCACGCCAAAAGACATAAAGTTCCTAGAGAAAATCGACAAAATGGAACCCAAAGCCCATTGCGTCCGAGCAAACGTCGCAGCAATGTTGGTCAAAAACGACAAGATCCTCACAAAAGCCACAAACGACTGGCACAAAGAAACTCCATGCAACAAGATCGGCTGCATCCGAAACAAACGCAAAGTCGCCTCAGGCACTCATCGTGAAGTCTGCTACGGCTTATGCGCCGAACAATGGTGTCTCACCCTCGCCGCACGCAAAGGAATCTCCACAAAAGGCGCAACTTGCTACGTCACAAAACACCCCTGCCGAGTCTGCGAATCCCTTCTCTGCGAAGCAGGAATAAAACGAGTCGTATACCAAGAAGGCTATCCCGACATCCTCCCAAAATTCGACCTCTTCGAAAAAAAGAAAGTCAAAGTCGAACAAGGCCCAAACACAAACTACAAATCAAAGAAGATTCCAAAGAGTACTTCAATTTAAAACATCGCCCCCCCCTATCTGTTTCAGCAACACAATTAAAGATCTGGATTAGAAAAACTCGCTTGTCTTGCTATACGTCTTTTACCCTCTTCAGATTGAGCATATGCTTTATTAGCTTCTTCATCTCCTGCCATTAAAAGAAAGCTTCTTCCAAAAACCTCCCATGTAAGACCAGACTTAGAACGATCAAAAACTTCCTCCGTTCCGGTTCTACTATCATAAAATCTTTCTAGAATTGGACCCGTCGTATCTTTTGTTTCTACAATTCCCCTAGTTTCATATGTACCATCTGATCTAAATTTAGCATTGAATTCATAATCTGTTTGCTTGGTCCCTCGCGGCGGCGAAACTCCACTACCACCCCTAGCCTCGTCATACCTTGTTACTAAAAACAAAGCATCTCCTTTTTTTATAAAGAAAGTGCTGAACGGAGAACGAACTATTTCCCTTACATACAATCCATAAATCGCACTAAGACGATCTAAACACTTACCTACTTCAATATTAGTTATACTCGCTGCTACGCTCCTTACACTAGCCGCCTGCTTAAATTTTCCTTGGTCCTGTAAATGTCCTACTGTCTGATACAAAGGTTTAAGGGCTATACGATTTTGAGAAAGTATTCCATCTACCTCCTTCAATACAGCTCCTACCTCTTTCTGTCTCTCAACATCTGTCTTTAGACCTTCTAGAGCATCTCTGGTTGGATTGGATTCTAATTGTTCTCTTGGACCTTTCGGTACCCCTTCTCTATAAATAAAACGGTGTTCTTTAAACATATTATGTATTGTTAATTGATATTATCATGCAAGTATATCCCAAAACACCAAATTCCCCAGCATTATTTTCGACTCTTAATTGCCTCAATCTCTTTTATTCGTTCTCCTGCTTTTACCCATCCAAATTTAGCTACATCTTCCCGTCTGTAAACATTGATAGCTTCATCATATTGACCTTTTTTAACAAACCCTTCAGCTTCCATTAGGTTTTCCGCTAGCTCTAGGAACCTTTTGGTTCTAGCGTCTCTTCTTTCTTTAGGAATTAATTTATATTGTTTCACCGCACCTTCATACCTTTTACTATCCCAACTAGCTGACATCTGATCATAGTCAAACTCAACCCCATTTTTTAACGCAATTTCATTTACACTTGAATTAGAGAAAGCCATTACTTTTGGAGCTGACATTTTCCCAAACCCATTTTTATTTAAAATATCATAAACCCCTCTATCTGTTTCAGCGACACGACCATAATGTTCAAAATGAATCCAAAACACTTTTTTATTTTTGTTTTGTGATGCATAGTAGTCAAAATCCCCTGCATTTATAGCATTGTTACAATGCCCACAATCTTTTGCAGTCACCACAATCAAAGTGTCAGACGGTTTATTTTTAAATACCCAGTCAATTATTTCTGCAGCTTTCTTCCTATCACTATTCAAATCAATAACCTTCCCAGGTTCATAACCTAGTCTTGCAAGCTTATCAGTAAACTCTGCTTCAATTCTTGATAATCTCGGATTAGCACCTCCTTCCGCAAGTTGTATCGGCGCACCATCCTTCCCAAGTAAAAATGGACTATCTTCTTTCCACGCACCTAAACTTGCCTCTGCTCTCACCCCTGCATCCACACCCTGGTTAGGTTCTTCTGAAGCCAGTGGATGATCATGAGGTTGTGGAACCCCAGCCTTTCGTTCAAATGCCATATTTGTTTTTGTTATTTACTTATTTAACAAAGTTATTATACCACATTTCTATCAACCTCGCAAGCGCCACCACACCACCCTTGACTCATCTACCAAAACCCCTTATAGTTCCCTGCCTATATCTTAAATAGAGCAGTTTTGGTAGAAACAATACAACCATCATTCCCAACAACGATAGTTGAATCCCTGAGAATATTCGATACATTAATCGCATACAAAGGAGGAGCAACTGACAAAATACAACAAGAGATAGAGGAATCTCGTCGATTTTTAATAGAAGATTTACTAAAACATCTTCGACTTGAAGATGCAGCACAGGAATCCATAGAACTCGCACAAACAAACCTCTCAGACACTCCAGAGGAAGTAAAAGAAAGCATAAACGCAATAATGCTCCAAAGTTACCTTCAAGTACAATTAGAAACCAACCCAGACCAAGACCCCTTAGCAATATTAGAAGTAATTCAAGGAAGCCCAAGATACAAAATGCAAACCATTAGCTTTCCATTAATAGATCAATTAAAACGACTTGGAAAACCAGAAAAAGCAAAGGCAGTTCTGCAATACATAGAAGACAACATCGAAGTAATCGAAGAAGAAAATAGAGAGAGACTCCTTGAAACAGCAAGAAGAAAAACTACACAAGAATCCGCACCAACCCCACCCAAAAAATCCAGAACACTAGAACTAGCAATCAAAGCACTAAGAGAAGGCAAATGCCAATTAGCAAAAGGCCTATTCGTTATGCACACAAATCAATTCCCAGAACATCCACAAATAAGAAAAGTAAACAAAAGACTACGAGGCCTTCAGTTACACACACGAAATGAAGCAAAAAACACAGCAAGAAACCATTCACGCCCAGCACCAAGAACAAGACCAAACTTTCAAACCCAACCCATAGAAGAACGCGTAAGATCAATCCATGACTTAAACAAACTAAATGCAATTTACGTAAACCTATCAGGTTCAGAACTGGGGTTTTACAGAGAAGAACTTGTTCTAGCATTATGTGAAAAAATCGTAGAACTATTGGAAAATATCACAAAAACACCTGTAAAAAATAAATGGCTAGAAAGACTCCATACCCTTGCAGAAAAATACAAAGAACTAACCCAGGACTATCAATCACTTCAGTACCTAAATTCACTGTTAACACAAGTAGGATTCCAACCAAAAGAGCCTAAAATCAGCATCCCAGCACCATCAAAACCAACACAACATCCCCCCGTAATCATCCGTCGAAGTCGAAGTCGAAGAACCCCAAAACAACCCGACGAAACCACTCCCCCTACAGGTTAGAATTCCTCCCCGGGGAGAAATTTGATTTTTCAAAAAAAGTCTTACACAATTTTTCCGCTCTCCCCCAACTAAGGAAGGAAAAGGATTTGTGAGAAAAATATCATGCAAATTTTTAGCCATCATGATGGCTAAAAACAACTTCAGCGTACATGATAGCTGAAGTTGCATATTGCATTATTTTTCGAATAAAACTTTTCCTTCCCCTACATATCAAACTCATAAACCGCAGTAGCAGTCAGAACCTTCACACGATTCGCATTCAGATCAATAGTGAAGTCTCTAATTTCTCCAACGTTTTCAACGATATACTGGTTTGAGTAGATCAAGTTTCCTGTATTTTCATCCTTGTAGAATTTCAAGATTCGATTCTCAGATCCATCCAAAACAAAAACCTCAGCCATATCTCCATTAGCAATAACTTTCAAAGGATCATGAAACGCATTGAATGGTTTCTTACTGATTAGAAGGTCAGTCTTCGCTCCAGCATAGAACTTCTCCAAACCATCATCATCCAAGAACCAAACTGAGCCATCAATAGCAAAGTCATTCGCCATAGCAACGTCTCCCTCTGTTGTGTATTGAGAAGCGCTAGAAAATCTATCTTGAGTAGCTTTATAAGTATATTTCCACAATTGGTTACTATCAGGATCTAACAAATAGATTCTGTTTCCCCAGTCATTAATAGCAACACCTTTATGGAACGTCCCTTCTTCAGTATCCATAAATGAAACCGTTCCTTCTCGATACTCTATCAACTTTCCACTTTTAGTTAAGAAGACAAGTGATCCACGATCATCGAATCCAGTCCCTGCAATAACAGTCTCTTCTTCATCAAGAGTGATAGGATCTTGAAGTTGATCCAAAACCAATTCATAAAGAGCATTATATTCATAAATGAAAAGTCGATCTGAAACCTCAGTAAATCCGAGAGCCGAAACATTCTCACGTTTCTCGGTCAAATCAGCCAAAAGCATTGGTTCCTTTATTCTCTTAACTTCGTCCAAAGAATCACGAGTCTCCTCGATTTGTTGAAGCAAAATATTCGCTTTATCACGGAAATCTGTGCCAAGAGCAGACATTGCATCCTCTTGAGCTTTTGCCAGGATTTCTCCTGCAGCTTCTTTGTCATACTGACCTCGAGTTTCAGCTTCAGAAATCTTGTTTTGAACCTCTATCAAAAGATTGTTAACAGATTCCAATTCAGCCTGTTGGGCTCTCTGTCCACTAACAATCCAAACTCCAATAACAAGTAACAAGATCACACCAGCAAAAGCGTACAAAGCTCTCTTGCCACCAAGACCTTTCGAAATAAAATTGTGTTTCATAGATCCTATTCGAGATCCCATACCAGATACAGATCCACGGAAATCACGAGGTGAAACCGCTTTTCGAACAGATCGTTGTTTACGAATAGCATTCGCTGCCACTCCGCCAACTTTCTTCAAACCTCCCCCTACAATATATAAAACTTTTGTAATAGTTGATTTTGCATGAACAACTCCTCCAGAAGGAGTAGAAACCGATTTAGCCGCAGAAGAAGTTTCAACCAAAGTCCCCTGAACATCAGCAGGAACATCAGCCCCTTCCACACTTTGAACAGAAGAGAAAGCTTCATCAGAAGCTCTATTAACAGCTATAGCAGTTAGTCCAACCTTTCCAAGCATCTCTGTAGAAATAGATTCCTTCAATTCAGTCAACGCCTCAGCCGAATCGGCAACAGACATAATCTTCGCCAAATCATTCTTGCTAACATATCGAAGCAATCGAGAAGAACTGATCAAAACAGAATCTCCTTCCTCAACTTCCCCGCTAGCAATATTAGAAAAAACCTCATCACTTTTTTCATCAGCCAAACCTTCTGTCACAACACTCAAATATCTCTTTCGAGAAAGATAAGCTTCCGCATCACCACTCTGACTCAGATACAAAACACCTGAAACATACGCACAAATCACAATATTAAGATTTCCAATATACCCAGAAACCTTCTGTTCCTTGAATTTCGCGAGACCATCGTTCACAGATTTCAAAGCCCTTTCAAACCTTGCATAAGGCTCTTCTTCAATATTTACAAAGAATTCCTCCTGGAAAAGGCTAAAAACAGCCTCCCCTATTTCCTCACTATTTGCAGGATTGTTTTGAATTTCAAGGTTAACAAAGACCTCTCCACTTTTTTCTCCATACTTTTCGTACAAGTCATAAGAGTAGTTCTCCAAAAAGCTGTTGTCGTCCTTTCCTACAAAAAGAAAATCGTAATTTAATTTTAATGCCATGATAATGAAGTTTATTTGTTTACTTTATGTGAATATACAAGATAAGGGACCCCATTTACAACACAAAGATCACCATCTACACCTATTCCCAATTTACCAACTGAACATCAGGTAGAGCATCAAACACCTTCTTAACCCCACCTCTAACCAACTTAAGAACTCCCCCACCAGCTACAAAAACAGCCATACCAGCTATCGCCGCATAATAATCAAGCCTCAACCCTGCCTCACCATTTGGAGCAGGAATAGTTTCAACAGGGGCAGTCTCAACCGGAGCAGCGACACGAGCTTCATCAAACGAAACAACTATATCCCCATCATCAACAGGATTCCTCTTCTTGCAAAACTCAGCACAAACTGGATTTCCTGTAACACCACTAACAACTTTCTGAAGAGCAACATTCAGTTCATGCCGCAAACCAGACTTATCCAAAGACTCCATTCTCTTACCAGTAGCCTGTACAGCTGCCATACTCTGAAGCCCTCTGTAAAAAACCCTGTTTAAAAGATCCGGTTTAGTTACAGCACCATCCTCATGATTTATATTTCTAGCCATCCCGTAGTCCGTAGCACAATCCCGACACCCCTTACCATCTTTATAACCCCAATCCGCCTCATTACAACCCCGATCCCCCGTAGAACCAGCACCATTTTCATTAGCAGCCATAAAATTTAAATTAACAAATATTGATGCCGGAATTATAACGCATTTTTTGGGCTTGTAAAACTTATACCTATTTTCAATTGACTATTGCTATTCTTCAGTCTAAAGTAGGCGAGCAATTTTCAAAGGATTATTAATCATTTTCACATAAAATGTTATCAAAACTAAAAAAGCTAAAACGCTTGAGAAAACACGGCTTCAGAAAAAGAATGGCAACCCCAGGAGGCCGAAAAGTTCTTGCTAAAAGAAGAGAGAAAGGGCGAGAGGAATTGGCTGTGAAAGTTCACTCAAAGTAAAACAAATGATTTCAAGGAAGTTTCGTCTAAAACGAAATCGTATAGCCCTCACCTTAAAAAAAGGTGATTTACTGAGTTCCGACCTCTTTTTAATCAGATACTTGAGTCAAAAAGAAGACGAACATCCTCACTTTTCAGTGATAACTTCCTTAAAACTCTCAAAAAGCGCAATCAAACGAAACCGAATAAGAAGAAAGATATACGAAGCAGTTCGCCTAAACATGCCAGAAAATCTACCTTTGTACATAGTAATTATCCCCAAAAAGAACATTTTGGAGGTAGAATACGACTCAATCGAGAAAGATATCTCAAAAATATTCAAAAAACTTATAAATTCTCCAAAAACATGAACAAACAAAGCCTCATAAAAAACATCCTATTATTTCTCCTGATTTTTCTGACTTTGAATCTATTATTCAAAAGTTGTCAACCATCAGAGGAACAACAATCACTCCTAGATCAAGGAGGGCTAGGGTTCATCACTACTGAGAACACATACTCTAGAAACGACACAGTAACAGTAGAAATCCAAAACAACACTAAAGAAGAAATAACAATTACCTCCGAATGTCCTGGAGAACCTTTCATCGTAAAACACTACGAAAACGGAGAATGGGCACAAGTAACATCAACACCTGCAATAGACTGTTCAGCAGAACTAGACATAGTCCTTCCACCAGGACAAGACACCACAGTAGCCTACGAAAACTGGAACTACGATCTCTTCTCACAAATGGGAAGATTCAAAATCTCATACGACCTAATACAAACAGACCCAGAAACGGAAGAAGAAATTATCAAAACTTACGAAACAAACGAATTCATAATCGAAGAAGAAGGAATTTTTTCAAAACTATGGAACGCAATTCTATACAAACCAATCTACAATGCATTGATCTTCTTTTCATACACAATACCAGGTCACTACCTAGGATTGGCTATCATCCTTCTGACAATAATTATCAGAACAATCCTCCTAGTGCCTTCACAGAAATCAATGAAAGCACAAAGAAAGATGCAAGAGATTCAACCAAAACTAAACGCAATCAAAGAGAAATACAAAGACGATCAACAAAGAGTAGCCCAAGAGACAATGGCCCTCTGGAAAACCCAAAAGGTTAATCCATTCGGAAGTTGCCTACCCCTACTACTCCAATTCCCTATCCTGATCGCACTATTCTGGGTAATCAAAAGTGGACTCAACCCAGACAAAGTTCACCTACTATATACACAATTCGAGGGATTCACTCTTCAAGATATCAACACTCACTTCCTAGGACTCAACCTACTCAAACCAAACCTATACGTACTTCCAGCAATCGTTGGTCTACTACAGTTCGGACAGATGAAACTTTCATTTGCAACAAAGAAAGCAAAAGAAGGAAACGACAAACCAAAGAAAAACGAGATGGCTATCGCAAACAATATGATGACTTATTTCCTACCAGTAATGATCGCTGTCTTCACAGCATCACTTCCAGCGGGTGTAGGTATATATTGGGGAACATCAACGGTATACGGAATCATCCAACAATACTTTGTAAATAAAGACGGAAAGACAAAGCCAGGAAAAACTCCAAAGAACTCAGACGACGTTGAAGTAAGAGTCATCGAACACAATTAAACACCTAACATTCACATAAAATGGATCCATTACAAACACTAAAAGAATTAGTAGAAGAACTACTCATCAAAATCGGCACAGAATACTCAAGTCTAGAAGTCGAAAAAAGAGATGAGAAAACTTTTCTAGTGAACATAGCTTCTGAGGAAGCAAGCATCCTTATCGGACATCACGGAGAAACAATCCAAAGTCTACAACACCTAATCAAAGTACTTTGCTACAAGAAACTAGCAGGTGCTGAAGAATACAACGTAATCGTAGACATCGACGGATACAGAAAAAAACAAGAAGACAGCGTAATCAACCTTGCAGAACGCAAAGTAGATTTCGTTCGAAAAACACGTCGTGCTCAAAGCCTTCCACCAATGTCAGGATATTTCAGAAGAATCATCCACCTACACTTAATGGAGCCTGCATTCGATGACGTTGAAACAATTAGTGAAGGTGAAGGCGAATCTCGTCACATCATTATTAAATTAAAATAATAACCCCTCCTCCCATGTTCCTACGAAGATCACTAGTGATCCTAGCTTCAGGTATGTTCAGCTTTTTAATCATACTTGCTTCAGGACTCCCACTAATCCAAAGCTCTCTAGCAACAGACCTCCAATTCGAAGACGTACCACTGGGCCACACAAACTACATCCCAATTTATTCATTAGTAGAAGACGGAGTTCTAACAGGAAAAGAAGGAGGACTATTTCACCCTGGAGCAGAAGTCCTCAGAGTAGAAGCACTCAAGATGATCCTAGAACTATTCGACGACTTCGACGTAGACGCAGTAGAACTACCCGCAGAGCCACCTTTCTCAGACACACCACTCGACGCTTGGTATATCAAATACGTTCAAGAGGCAGTGAATAGAGGCATGGTAAACGGATACAAAGACGGCACCTTCCACCCAGCACAAAAAGTAAACCTAGCAGAAGCTCTCAAAATGCTAGCAAACTCTCTAAGCAACTATATCCCACTAGGTGTAACTGAAGCCCCATTCGCAGACGTAAGCAAAGACGCCTGGTTCGCAGAATACTTTAAATGGGCACAAACACGCAGCATGCTCCACATCAGTGCTACAAACGAAGTACAACCTTCAGAAGAATCAAGTCGAGGATACCTAGCAAGCGTTCTTTATAAATTGAAGAAATTCGGAAATGGATACGACTTTGGAAAAGCAACTTACTACGGCGGCGTATTCCACGGACGAACTACAGCTTCAGGCGCACTATTCGATATGTACGGAATGACTGCAGCTCACAAAACATTACCTTTCGGAACTTTTGTAAAAGCAACAAACCTAGCAAACGGAGAATATGTAGTAGTTGAAATAACAGACCGAGGTCCATACGGATACGGAAGAGTCCTAGACTTGAGCGAAGGTGCATTCGGAGAAATCGCATCTTTGGGAGCAGGTATAATCAATATACAATACACAGTAGTTGATGAAAATTACCAAGAATCAGGAACAGAAGATCCAAACAATCCAGACCTAGAACCAGATCCATATACCAGCGAAGCTTAAATAAAAAATGAAGCGTAAACAAACACTCAGAACCGAAGTTGAAAAAACAATACGACTCCTAGTAATAACACTAGGAGTAATAATCACATTCCTCTTAGTGGTATTTCTTTTTCAAACCGGGAACCAAGCCCAGCTCGGATACCAACTCGAACAAGCCCGCCAACTCAACGATGATCTCAAAGACACTTCACAACTCCTCAAAGCAAAAGTAACAGGTGCACAATCCTCCAACACCTTCGATAATTCCAACGAATTAAACGACATGGCCGCTCCAGAAGATGCCAGCAACAGCTATCTCTTACCAGAGGATAATAACTAACCACAGAATTAAGGAATTTTCCCTTGAATAATTGGGAGCAGGTAGGTAGAATCTGCCCATAGTTTTATGGTCCCATCGTCTAGTGGTTAGGACACTAGGTTTTCATCCTAGAAACGGGGGTTCGATTCCCCCTGGGACTACCAAGAAATAGCGAGTTTTTCGATCCGGAGCTGAACGGTTTGCGAGCTTTTTTGCAAAACACTCCCCCACTCCCTTTACAAACTCGTCAAAAAATGTTAAAAAACTCTCCAATTAAAAGTAAAAGCCAAACATGACTACGACTAAAAAAGGCCCACAATTACCACCCGACCCAAAAGAGAGACTACCTGAAGAAGGAGGCTCTCCAGAAGCCATACAAGCAGACACTCAAGCAAGGGTCGCCAGAATTGAAGAAGCAGCAAAACATTTTGCCGATATAGATTTTGTAGGAGAACAAGTCAAAGCAAAACTACTAGAGATGGTCGTAGACAACGCCAGACAAGATATTGGCAAACATACGAGAAACACAATAGAAGGAAGAGAAGCTGTCAAAATAAACGAAATAGCACAAAGATCTGGGCTATCAGAATCGGAAATAATACAAATCTTCCCAAACTTTTCAAAATTCACATACCGCCAAAAAGGACCAGCCTTTTTGCGCCACACATTAGAAGCTATCAGGGAAATCACCGCAGAACTATCCGGAGAAGAAAAAACCCAGGTCCTTGAAAGAGCAGCTCAAATCATAGCAGCAATGCCAGGGCCAATAGCTTCCCATCCCCACACAGGCGTACCAGAAATAAACACACTACTCTCTTTTGCAAAAACACGATTTGGCACATCATTTGTAACTCAACCAGAAGGTGTATTTTTCAAAATAATGCGGAATCACCGCCCAGGAACAGAAAGAATCCTATCAACAACCCACGAGAAAATAGCACCAAAACCTGGAGAAGAAGCAAAAACAACCGAAGACACGGACAAAGAAGACAAAAGAATTCAAAGAACACACAGAATACTAGACAGTACACACCACCTCACACTACACACCAACAAGGGAATACGAGAAAAAGATGTAAAACACCTAGATGACAACGATGAAGATTTTGAAAAACTCATAACAGGCTTAAACTCACAAAGAAAACGAAGGCAAACTCTCAGACAAAACCCCAAGCAAAGCACACCACGACAACAACCCTCAGAACAAAACAACCAACCAGTTGGTCGAATGAGGCTAATGCTTGTACGCAAACTCTCACGATTACTAGCACAAGAAACCATAGATCAAATGGAAACAGGACAACTAGACTTTATAGAGATTCTAATAGGAACCAGTAGAGAACTACAAGAGCCACAACGCGCAATCAGCAGAACCCTATTAGTAGAAGTAATGGTAGCATCCGCCGAACTAATCAAACCAAATGGAGAAAAACACATAAAAACATTAGTAGAGAGATTAGAAAAAGACGGTATCAAAATCACACCAACTCAACTAAAACCATTCCTCCAACTCCTAGGATTTGCAAGCAAATATCCGGAAAAAAGCCCTCAAATGTTAGATAGATGGGGAACAGAATTCCTACTGGAATCCGAAGAGAGACTCCTAAGTATAATAATTATAGAGCAAAGAGACTTATCAACAAATTTCATAGAAGTAGTTGGTCCAGAAAACGCATTAACAATGTCACCGAAAAGACTGCAATTCATAGACCAAATGATACAAAGATCCAACAAAGACCCAAAAGAACAACTAGCAGCAATGATACAAGCACTAGGAGAAGACACAGTTATTCACAAAGCTAGCAACCTATCACTGTGGGCCATGTACCACTATTGGTTAACAACGCCAACAGGATATAAATTCCCAAAAGACACAAAAAGATTCATCAGAGACGCACAAGAACACACCAAGAAAGAAACCCCAGGGATAGAAGGCACTGAAATCCTAACAGAATTAGGCCTACACGAATCACCTACAGCGCTAACAGCCAGCGTCACCAAAGACATATGTAGAGTCCAACACGAAAGACCATTAATCTCACTAATGAGAGAAGATCACCCAGCAAAAATTGACGAATACGTCTCAAAATTGCACCAACATGGTAGCCTTATAAGCCGCCTAACACTAGAACAAATACTCCAACCATACGCAAACGCACAAAGAATGAAACAGGTCCTACTAAAAATAGAAACAGAACAACATTCTACCTTATTAGACCTACATGGTGACGATGCCGTCCTATCAGACAGCTCAGTAGTAGAAGCAATGGAAGAAGTCATAAAAGGATTCGGAAAACAACCAATCAACACACACTCTCTCGTAGCATTCCTCAGAAACGCAAAGAATATGGACCTTACAATAGAAGAATCTAAAGTACTAAGAACAGTACTAGAAGCAGATGAAGAAATATTAGAAACAGTAGAAGAAGCAGTATTCGTAGACTACGACAACCCAAGAACCATCTTAAGCTTAGGCGCACAAAAAGGAAAACAATTCATCAGAAGACTAATACAAGACATAACACTATCAGAAGCACTATCCCTATACCAATTCACAAAAGAAGAAGCCCTAATGATAATGGACCACAATCTTCCAGGATATTTAGTCGCAGCAATATTCCCAAATATACCCGGAGACCTCAAACTGGCTTTAGAATACCTAAAAACAATTTCCGAAAACGACGAGAGCTGGAACTCTATACTAGCTTACGCAAACACAGACTTAGCATTCGGAACAATCCTCAAACGTTGCATGCGAGTAGGCATAACAGATCCAGAGACAGTACGAGCACTACTCACCTCTTATGATGAAGATGAAGATATGTGAAGCCACTCTATCCCTACCAAAACACAAGGATTTAATGGACACGGCTAACAGAACAGGTATAATGTTTTCCGAAACTTAAAAACGTTATGACAAAACCAATTTACTTAGATCACGCAGCCACAACTCCACTGGACTCACAAGTCTTGGAAGCAATGCTGCCATATCTCAAAGAAAACTTCGGAAACCCAGGATCTATATACGCCACAGGACGAAAATCAAAAGAAGCCGTCGAAAACGCACGCTCAACAGTTTCACAAACCTTGAACTGCAAATATTCTGAAATAATCTTCACAGGAAGCGGAACAGAAAGCGACAACCTCGCAATCCTAGGCACAATCCGCCACATGCGAAAGTTCTTAAAAAAAGAACCACAAGACCTTCACATAATAACAACAACAATAGAACACGACGCAGTCCTCCAACCTTTCAAAAACCTTGAAAAAGAAGGATACAAAGTCACATACCTAAAAACAGACAAATACGGACTCATAACTCCAGAAACCCTCGAACAAGCACTCACCCCAGAAACCGTATTCATTTCAATCATGTACGCCAACAACGAAGTAGGAACCATCGAACCAATCAAAGAGCTCGCAAAAACAGCCCACGCACACGAGAACGCATACAAACAACCAGTTGTATTCCACACAGACGCCTGCCAAGCAGCAGGATCACTCACCCTCGACATTCAAGAACTCGGCATTGACCTCCTAACCCTAAACGGAAGCAAAGCATACGGACCAAAAGGAGTTGGAGTTTTATACAAAGCAACACACGTCCGACTCGAGCCAATCACCTTCGGAGGAGGCCAAGAGTCAGGACTCAGAAGCGGAACCGAGAACGTAGCAAACATAGTTGGCATAGCAACGGCTCTCACACTCGCAGAACAAAACCGCACACAAGAGTCAGCCCGCCTCACAACCCTCAGAGACAAACTAATAAAAGGAATCGAAAACCTCATCCCACGAGTACTCCTCAACGGACACAGAACTCAACGTCTCCCAAACAACATAAACATGCTCATACTAGATATTGAAGGAGAAGCGCTCCTCCTCTACCTAGATGACAAAGGCATTGAAGCCTCTACCGGATCTGCATGCCACTCAAAAAACCTAGACCCATCTCACGTATTAATGGCCATCGGCTTACCTGAAGACGCTGTCCACGGATCAATCCGATTCACCCTCGGCAAATCCACAACTGACGCTGATATAGACAAGGTTCTGGAGATCCTTCCAGCGATCGTAGAGAAACTCAGAGAGATTTCCCCCATCAAAATCAACGATAAAATTTTGAAAAGTCGCAAATAAAGCGCCGAAAAAACCTCCGCTAAAACCTTAAAAACTAGAACGAAAAATCTTATCGAATCGCACGTCAACTTCTTTTGGAACTTTGCTCTTTTCTTCTACTTTTTTTTTGATATTGTAGGAAGCACCCACAATATCTTGTGTTTGGAACAAAAAGGACACACAAAATGTAGTTTTCCCCCCATTTCTGCAAAAATGTCAAACAGCAAGTAAACTAGCCAGACTCGTTCGGCTGGCAACCTTCTTGCCCCCATTTCTTAACCTCTTATTTTCCCATCATGTCCCCTATTAAAAAAGTAAAAAAGAGAGACGGTCGAATTGTAGATTTCGATCAGCACAAAATCACCTCAGCCGTTTGGAACGCAGCAAGTTCAGTCGGTGGTACAGACAAAAGTTTGGCCGAACAAATTTCAAATCAGATATCCGCTGTATTGGAAGTTTTCTTCAAAGGCGAAGAAAATGTTCCAACAGTAGAGCAAGTACAAGACTTGGTTGAAAAAATCTTGATTGAAGGAGGACATGCAAAAACCGCAAAAGCATACATTATCTACAGATCAAAGAGAGCAGAAGAAAGAGAAAAAAAGGAACTGATGTTCGGAAAAGAAGGGGCAGACAAGACATTAAACTTCTCAGAAAACGCACTACAGGTATTAAAAAGACGATATCTATTAAAAGACGAAAACGGCAAAACCAAAGAAACACCTGAAGACTTAGTACGAAGAGTAGCAAACTTCATAGCAAAAGGAGACGACGTTTACCAAGAAGGCACAGCTCAAGACTCAGAAGAAAAATTCTACAACTTAATGAAAAATCTAGAATTCCTTCCAAATTCACCAACACTCATGAACGCAGGCACATCAATCGGACAACTCTCTGCTTGCTTTGTAGTGCCCGTTGAAGACTCAATGGAGGGAATATTCACATCACTCAAGAACGCAGCTCTAATCCACAAATCTGGAGGAGGAACAGGCTTCTCGTTCACAAGACTACGTCCATCTAGCGACATGGTCTCTTCTACGACTGGAGTTTCCTCTGGCCCAATTTCTTTTATGAAAGTATTTGATGCAGCAACAGAAGTTATCAAACAAGGTGGAAAAAGACGCGGAGCAAACATGGGAATCCTCAGAGTAGACCATCCGGATATTCTAGATTTCATAGCAATGAAAGCTGACATGCAAACTCTCCAAAACTTCAACATCTCTGTTGCAGTAACAGACAAATTCATGGAAGCCCTAGAAAAAGACGAAGAATACGAACTATTGAATCCACGAACCAAGGAGATAATGAAAAAACTTCCAGCAAGAATGGTATTCGACCTAATCATTGCAAACGCATGGAAAAACGGAGACCCTGGAGTAATCTTTATCGACGAAATCAACCGGAAAAGCCCAGTTCGACACCTAGGAGAAATCGAAGCAACTAATCCATGCGGAGAACAACCACTCCTTCCTTACGAAAGTTGCAACCTAGGATCAATCAACCTCAACCAAGTAATGGCAGTATCGGGAAAAGAGATCAATTGGAACAAGCTAGAAAGAATAGCCAAAGAAGCAACCCACTTCCTCGACAACGTAATCGATATGAACAAATATCCTATCGAGGAAATTTCAACAAACTCAAAAAGAACTAGAAAAATCGGACTAGGAATCATGGGATTCGCAGACGCTCTATACCAAATGGACATTCCTTACAATTCAGAAGAAGGAATCAAAATGGGAGAACGAATCATGAAATTCGTAGACGAGAAGTCCAAAGAGAAATCTATTGAAATGGCCCAAACCAGAGGAGTCTTCCCTGCATGGGAAGGATCAATCTTCCACAAAAACGGAATCAAGATCAGAAACACCTGTACAACAACAGTTGCTCCAACAGGAACAATCGGAATGTTGGCAGAAGCTTCTACAGGACTTGAGCCAAACTTCGCCATCTCATTCATCAAGAACGTAATGGACGGCACAGAGCTCCTATACATAAACCGATTCTTCGAACAAAGAGCAAAAGCAGAAGGTTTCTACTCAAAAGAACTAATGCAAAAAATAGCAGAAGTCGGAACACTCGCTCCATTTGAAGAAATCCCTGACCACATCAAGAGAGTGTTTGTAGTAGCCCAAGACATCAACCCAGACATGCACATCAGAATGCAAGCAGCATTCCAAAAGCACGTAGACTCAAGCGTATCAAAAACAATCAACTTCCCATACGAAGCATCTATCAGAGACGTTGAAAAAACATACATCGCAGCACACAAACTAAGATGCAAAGGTGTAACAATATACAGAGATGGTAGCCGTAAAAACCAAGTTCTAAACATCGGAAAGGTAAACAAAGAAGAGAAAAGACTAGAAAATCCCGAAACACTCCAAAACACAGAGATGAACACTCCACTGAGACAAATCCCCGAAGAACAAGGAATCCAACCACACGCACTGCCTCAGACACCAGAAGTTGCTCAAGAAGTAACTCCACCAATCACACAAGAACACACACCAACACAAGAGGTCGCTCCCCCACCAATCTATTCATCAGAAACAAGAGACCACGCACACCTCGTAAAACCAGTAAGCAAATCTCAAGTAATGAAAGAGAGGAAATGCCCAGAATGTGGAGGACAAGTCCAGATTGCAGAAGGATGCGCACTTTGCCTAAGTTGCGGCTTCTCAGCCTGCACAGTCTAACCTGAAGAAACCCATCGAAACAGGTTGACAATTTCCGAAAATGTGATATTCTACTAGCTCCCTTTCATGGGAGCTTTTATATCGAGAAACCACCAAAACAGATGGCACTAGGATCAGCAGAATCATTAGCTCCTGAAGACGTAATGCAAGATGCATTACAATCTACCGAACGCGCCGAAAACGTGCTAACAGCTTCAGCGAACAAAGATCTCAACAAACTAAAATTGAGCACGAAAGATCGCCAAAGGGTAACAACAGGTGCTGCTTCGACCGAAGAAATTGCTAAAGAAAGCACCCAGCTCAAAGAACAAGCAGAGCGCCTTTTGGGAGTAGCCGAACAAGGAGAGAAAATCACTCCAGAAGAAGCGAAACAACTTCGAAAACAATTAAATGTAAACTCAGATAAAGAAACCCGAAGAAGCCTCCTAGAAGACATCCAGCAAAAAATCTCAACAGTAGGCTCAACAAATCTAGACAAGAACCAAGAACTAGACCCAGCAAACCCAGAACTCAAGAGAGCCTATCAAACATACGACAGATTAATAGAAGAAAACAAACACTTGCTCGGTGTTGAACCTGCAAAAGAATACAAAGCTTGGATCAGAGAACAAAAACCAACTCTCAAAACCTTAGAGGAAAAAACTGCAAAGTTCTTCCAGACAGAGCTACCTCCAAGACAAGCAATGTTCACAAAACTCAAGAACACACTGAACAAATACGGAGTAAAAGAACCGTTAGACCTACCATACATCGAACTGCAAGGACTATCCGAAAGAACAAAGTTCCACAACAACATAGAACAATTAGAAAAATTCTTTGATGGCAGAGGAGACCTCAAAGACAAACTATATTCGAAGAAAACCGAGAAAACATTGATGGAAGAAATCTGTAGAGCAAAAACTCCGCAGGAACAAGAACACACCCTTCAAAGAACAAAATTTATAGAAAAAGCCGAATCCCAAAACTACACATCTCTCGAAAAAGCGATTCAACAAAACCGAATAAGCCAGAAGTCAGCCGACAACATGCTGACTCACTACAAAACAATCGACAACTGGGGAGAACGATTAGAAAACATCAAACTATGGGATTCATTCATCGAGAACGAAAGCAAACTAACAGATGACTTGAAAGACATATTCGACCTAGAACCAGCAAACAAAAAAGGATTTGAATTGGCATTCAGAATGTTCAAAACCATGGATTTCGTAGAAAAAGAAAAATTCATCGCCAAGACAAAATCACAAAGAGAAGACGACATCAAAGTCGAAGAACAGAACAAACAACTAGCAGTCGACGCATTCAAACACGAATGTACTGAAGCGAAAAAATCAAAAACCATTTCAAAATCCACAGAAGAAAATTACAAAAAATGGATCGACTCAAACTCAAAAGGAAAGTCAGCCGAAGAAATAGAAAAGTTCCTAGATATGCTGACATCACCAGTACCAAACGAAAAATACAAGAACCTTAAATCGTACGAAAGAAACCGAAAAGACTTCAAAGGAGACTTAAAAAAACTCGAAGACATTTCTCCACAGCTAACAAAGAAAGAAATCGATAAATGGCAAAAAGATTATGACGAGCTAGGATGGAATAAACGAGCAGACCACCACGAAAAACTCGAGAAAGAATTAGACAAAGCAAAAGACAAAAGATCTGGAATAGAAACAGTAAGCAGTCCAGCAACAGCAGAGTCAAAAGAAACAAGTCCTGCCTTAAAAAACAAAGAAACCGCACTCAAAGCAATAAAAACCCTCGAAGAAAAGGAACTTTATGCAGACGCACTACTTCTCGCAAAAGAACTATTAGAAAATAATCCAAAAGATGAGGAAGCCAACGAAACATTCCAAAGAATCTTCAAGAAAATAAATGCATCCGGATCAAAAGAAGCCCTCAACGACAAGAGCATGATCAAACAATTTGAAAGCACAGCCGAACTCGTAATAGAAGGAGACCCAATGATTCAAGACGAGTCCCGAAGACTTCAAACACAAGACTCAGCCCTGCGAATGATGGAAGAAAATATCGACAGACACCACGGCACAATCAAAGCCCAGGACAGAAGCAAAAAAGAACTCCACGAAAAAACAAGCGGAGACTCAGAAGTCCAAGAAATCACAGACGAATACATGGAAGGTGCCGATGACGACCAAGTTCTAGACGAATCAACACTCAAAGGACGTGAAGCGACAGTCATAGACTTTGGAGCAAAAAAAGATAAGAAAGACGAAGAACAAACAAGAAGGGAAGTTCAAAAAGAACAATCCAAAAACAAAGAAGAACACGGAGGTTCATCAGTAATAGAATTCAAACGAAAAGAAGGTGAAGCACGAAGCCTCGACAAGAGAGAAGCTCGCGCACTTCATGCAAAAGAAGAAAACGAATTAGTAGATCAAATGGTCAAAAAAATGACAGCAATAACACACCCCGGAGAAGAACCAACCCCATTAGTATTCGCAACAGCGAGAAAAGCTGCCCTTGAAAGATTGCGAAAAAAAGAAGATGATAAGATGGAAAGAATGTCCTAAGCAAGACCCATCAAATGACACTCATCCTCAAAGAAACCCTAGCGATCCTCCTGCTACTCATGATTATTTTTGTTATAATCGGACTTACCGTATCTTTTTTGATAGCGTTTTTTGGAGGAGGCCCCTTCGTTCCAACAAAAATGAAAGCAGTAAAAAAAGTCCTCAAAGCAGCCAACATCAAGAAAGGAGACAAAGTAGTAGACATCGGAGCCGGAGACGGACGATTCCTTCACCTAGCTGAAAAAATGTACGGAGCAAAAGCAACAGGCTACGAAATCGACCCCTTTGTATATATGCTCGCACGCTTCAAACAAATATTCCTAGGATGGAAAGGGAAAATAATCCGATCCGACTTTCGCAATCACTCCCTGAAAAACACAGACATCCTCATCTGCTACATGCTCCCAAGTACACTTAAAAAATTCCAAAAGAAATTCGACACAGAACTCCCCCATGGATCCAAAGTAGTTTCATATTGCTTCCACATAGGGTCATGGAAACCAACAAAAACAATCCCAACAAACAAACGCACAGGCATCAAAAGAATTTTCATCTACGATATCAAACGAGACAAATCAGCAAAAACCCGAACCAAGAAAAACACCAAGTCCAAAACCAAATAAGTCCCGAAAGCAAAAACCTTCCCCAGCCCCACAGATACAAAACTCAAGACCACCGCCAGAAAGCTCAAAATCATTGAGATAGGAATTAGAGGTAAAACAAAAACATTGGCAATAGGACAAATCAACGAAACCCTCCCAAAATTCTTCAGAATCACAGGCAAAGCAAAAGTCTGAGCAGACAAAGTCATCATGATATTTTCACGAATCATAAAAGTCGCAGGCAAACGCAAAAACCTTCCCTCAAACCACGGAGCCACATAAACCAAGCCCAACGTCGCCAAGAAAGACAACTGAAACCCAACATCAGCAACCAGCACTCTAGGATTAAACAAATTCATCACAAAAGCAGCAAACAATATCGAAAACAAAACCTCACTCTTCCTCCCAAAATACAAAGCCATAAGTCCACACACTCCCATTATCCCAGCCCTCACCACAGCACTACTCGCTCCCACCAACACAACAAAAACCACCACAAACGTCACAGCAAAAACAACCCTCTTCCTCCGAGAAACAAACCCAAACATAGAAAAAACAATAACAATAACCAAAGTAATATTATATCCAGAAATCGCGACAATATGTGTCAGCCCAGTCTCATTAAAATCCAAAGTCAAATCGGGAGGAATCCCCTTTCGCGACCCCAACAACAAGCCTGCAACCATACTAGAATAAGGCTCAGGAAAAACAACAGAAATCCTTTCCTCCAAAACACCTTTGAAACGAAAAATCCACTCATACCCAAGCCATCCACATCCATCCCCTACTTTGCGAATCACAGCACTATTCACAACCCCATAAACACCAAACCTTTCCAGGTACTCACCATAATCAAACCCCTCAAAACTGCCAGCCTCCTCCAACACTCCAGACACCCTCAAAACATCCCCGTATTCATACACAGGATACCTCGCAGCACTTACTAACACTTTCCCCTCAAAACCCGCGCTACCACCCTCCCCAGTACTAGAAACAATGTATTTCACCACCGACTGCCTCACATCCACCTCGTCGTTCACACACACCTCCATATCCACATCTTGACCAATCATTCTACGAACATCATCCTCCGGAACAATCTCAAAAATACCGACCCTAACAGCACCAACAACCAAACCCACAACAAAAATCAGCAAAAACCATTGCCACCCATCCCCTCTACAAAACTTCCAAAAAACAAAAGCCCCAAGCCCCACCCCAATCAAAAACATGTCGCACAAAAGAATCCCTACCAGGAATCCAATCATAAAAACAACAAACCCACGATTCACAACCATGCCTTCATAATAGAAGGCATTTCTAAAATTTTTCTAAAATTTTCTTAAAATCTTACCACTCCCACATTTACTCAGCAGGAATTCCCATCATGTCAGGACTAACAAAAGCTCCCAAGAAAACTCCAAGGTCAAAAACCTCATAATCCACAGGCGCCTTCACAGAGAATGGTTGATCAATATCATAGAAAGTAACTTCAATCTCTCCACTAAGATCCGCCAAACCAAAACTAGGACCACCAACTCTGACAAGAGTCTCAGAAGATTTATCTACCCAGACATAACCAGTAAATTCAGAGACAGAAGCCAAGAACTCTTCAAGACTTGTCTTCTCTTCAGGAGTCATTTCTGCACCTGAGAGAGCTCTCTTTGCATAAGCAAATTCTGAAATCTGATCAGTATCAAAAGCAACACTATATCTATAAGTATCCATACCTTCAACATCCTCAGAACCATCAAAACTTATATCTTTGAAGAAAGAGTAATCAAGCAACAAATCTCTAGCAGCTTGAGCAATTTCATCAACATCATCATATCCTTTAGCAAAATCTTCAAAACCAGGAACACTCAAACCAAAGCCATCAGTAGGAGGACCATCTATCATCCACCAAACACCAACCATTTCATCAAAAAGACCAGCTGGAAGATCAGGCATAATTGGAGATCCAAGAAGTTTTAAATAAAGCTTTTCTTCAAGAACCTTCACAGCAACATCAACCTCATATTCCCCTTCGTCAGAGTCAGCCACAAAAACCACATTCACCTCAACGCCAGATTCATCCTCTTCCAAACTACTAAAAGCGCCATTCGCAGTCATTGATACATCTGCAAACGGAGTAGTCGCAGCCTCTGCAACCTCTCCTTCTACAACAACAGAGAACCTCATCGAACCAGAATTTAACAAATTATAAACACCTTGTTGCAACAACTTTCCTTCATCAACTTCAGGGGCAGTTTCGCCACAAGCAGTCAGCGTAAACGTCAAGGACAAGCCAACAAGTAGGCCCAAAGATTTTCTAACTAACGATTTCATAATAAATAAGGTTATTTTATAGTAACCACTTGATTTTAGAAGGGCAGGTTAGAAAGTCAAACTTTTGCAACGGGTTTTCATTGCGTAATAGATTTTTTAAAGTAAAATATGTGAAGTTATGACCAAATTTCGCCTCAAAAAAATACAGAAAAAAGCTAACCAAAGAGCAAATGGAGCCCTCTTTGGCGCTGACGAGCATAGAAGCCGCAGAAAAAAGAAAGCTATAAACGCTTCCCTAGCCGCTTCGTTCGTAATCATACTTGTTCTGCTTTACTTAATAGTCAAAGTAATCTTTAGCATAGACTACAAATCAATTCTGCTATCAGCCGGCACCGAACTAGAAAAAGACGAATCAGGCCACACAAACTTCCTATTAATAGGAACTGGAGACAAAGACCATGATGGAGCCGACCTAACAGACACAATAATGGTAGTCAGCTTCTCTGAAGAAAAAAACTACCTCAGCATCATATCAATCCCCCGAGATCTTCAAGTCGTAGATCCAGAAACTAATAGCATCAGAATCAACGAAGTCTTCTACTACGCAAAAGAAAAGAACGACAACGCACTAGAAGGCATAGAACACCTAATGGACGTAGTCGGAGAAATTGCAGACCAAGAACTCCACTACTTCGTCAAAATAGATTTCTCAGGATTCACAGAAATCGTAGACGCACTTGGTGGAGTAGATATAGATGTAAAAGATGCGTTAGTAGATCCATTCTATCCAAAGGGCAATGGATTCTATGAGACATTAAAAATATCAAAAGGCACACACCACTTTGACGGAGACTTGGCATTGAAATATGCACGAAGCCGAAAAACCACATCAGACTTTGACCGAGCAGAAAGACAACAACAAATCCTAAAAGCAATAAAAGAAAAAGCCCTACGAACAGATACCATCCTGAACTCAGACACCCTTTCAAAAGTCCTAGACACAATCAAAGACAACTTCCAAACAAACCTATCAACAGGTGAAATTCTGACACTCGGAGCAATAGGAAAAGACTTCAACGCAAACAACATCGTAAACAAAGTAATCAACGACAACCCAGTAGAGTGCGGTGGATTCCTATACGCACCACCAATCATGGAAGGTGAAGCATTCACATTCATGATCCCAGGAGACCCTGAAGAACTACCAATGTTCTTTGACAACCTTTCTCATCACCCAGACGCATTCAACGAGTACCAATCAATATACGTACTAAACGGAACTGGAAAGTCAGGAGTAGCAGCCGAAACAAAACAAGTCCTCCAAAGATACTGTCTAGAACTCGCAGGATTCTCAAATGCGAAAAGCACAAACATAGAAAAAACAACCGCATACTATAGCCCCATTCCCCTACCAAAAGAAAAACCTGAAGACGAACTAATATACAAAGATCCAGAAACTCTATTACTTATCAAAAAACTAATCCCACAAGTAAAATTCTCAACAGAAATGCCACAAGAATATATCGACAGAGGCCTCACAAATTCAGCCAGCATCATCCTCGAACTCGGCAAAGATTACGTTAACTCAGACAACTTCCTAGAAGACGAATTCTACAGCCTTTACTCAACAATATACGCCGAACCAACCTTGGAACTAGATGACACAACCAACCCCACAGGCACCGCCACAACAATCACCCCAGCCCCAACAACAAATGATTAGAATAAACAAATACATAGCACAAAGCGGATTTTGCAGTCGCCGAAAAGCGGACGAGCTTATTGAGAAAGGCGAAGTAAAAGTAAACGGCGAAACAACTTCCGAACTCGGACTCCAAATAGACCCATCAAAAGACAAAATCGAAATCCGAGACCACCTCATCAAACCACAAGAAAAACTCATCTACTTAGCTTTGAACAAACCCAAATACTACCTCACAACAATGAGCGATCCTTTTGGAAGGAAAACAGTAATAGACCTCGTCCCAAAAGAACACCAAGGAAAAGGACTTAAACCAATCGGCAGACTCGACTTCGACACAGAAGGCCTCCTCGTATTCACAAACGACCTCGAGCTCATCAATGAATTCACTCACCCAAAATTTGAAAAAGAAAAAGAATACTTCGTAGAACTCGACAACCCACTCGACGAAGGAACAAAAGAAAAAATCGAAGAAGGTTTCATCCTTGAAGACAAAGAAACCCTCCCTACAAAAATAACTCAAAAATCAGACACAACCCTTACGATAACACTAAAGGAAGGCCGGAAAAGACAGATCAAAAAAATGTTTAAACATTTCGATCTTTCTGTAATATACTTACAAAGAATTCGAATCGGAAAACTAACTCTAGGCAAAGAGCCCCTCACTCAATTGCCAATCGGTAAAACTCAATTAATCGACAAAAAATGCTTACAAGTTTAATAGGTTTCTATCTCTCTCAAGCCTTGGAACCAATGTTGGCCCTAAACGAAAACGACCTCATCCCACCGCTTCAAATAGTGGAAAGTGCATCAGTCAACATACACAAACTCGACTTGAGTTCTTTGCTTTCTGTAAGCCCAATTCCTGTAAAAAGAGAAGCCTTCGTTGCACCAATAATCGAAGCATATTCATCAATATCAATGGACGTAAAAACAGGCGAAATTCTCTTCGAGAAAAACAGCAACACAAAACGCCAAATCGCCTCAATAACAAAATTGATGACAGCAATAGTGATCTTAGAAGAAAACGATCTAACAGACATAGTAAAAGTAGACCAGCAAGCCAGCCAAACAACAGGGTCTCACATGTTCCTCCGCACAGACGAAGAAATCACAGTAGAGAATTTGATGTACGGACTAATGATCCAATCAGCAAATGACGCAGCCGTAGCGCTCGCTGAATTCAACGCAGGCAGCGTAGAATCATTCGTAGAAAAAATGAACAAAAAAGCCCTAGAGCTCGGCCTCATCAACACACACTTCCAAAACCCAATAGGCTTCGACCACAAAGACAACTACTCAACAGCCCTAGACATTGCAAAACTCGCTCGCTACGCATACAGAAAAGAATTTATCAAAGAAGCAGCAAGCACTTCAACAATGAAAGTAATGTCAGTCGACAAAGCCCAAACCCACGAATTAGAAACAACTAACGAACTCCTAGACAGCTACCTCCACATCAAAGGACTCAAAACCGGAAGTACAGAAAAAGCCGGCCTTTGCAACGTAGCCATAGCCGAAGACGAAGACCAAAACGAAATAATAGCAATCGTCCTACACAGCCCAGATCGATTCCGCGAAAGTAAAATCCTAATAGACTGGATTTTTAGAGCATACATCTGGTAGCCTTTGGCCAATTAAAACCTAAAACACACACATGGAAGATTTAATTCACAATCTAATACTAATTTTTGGATCAGCATTCTTGGCATTTGCCATCACAATGCTCCTAGTTCCAGGCTTCGTAAAAATCATCACAAGATTAAAATTCGGACAACAAATAAAAACAACCGCAATATCAGGTGAGAAAGCGCCGCTTTTCGCAGCACTTCACGCAAAGAAAGCAGGAACCCCAACGATGGGAGGAATCCTGATCTGGGGATCAACAATCCTAGTGGTACTCATCTCACGAATACTGTCAGCAATCGGAGTATTCGACAGATCCCTCCTCAACAGAAAAGAAACCTGGATTCCAATCTTTACATTAGTAGCAGTAGGTTTGCTCGGAGCACTCGACGACTACCTCAATATCAAAGGAATCGGCAAACAAAAAGGACTCAGCGCAAAATTCAAATTAGTCTGGCTCACAATATTCGGTGGAGTCGGAGCATATTGGTTCTTTGAGAAATTAGGATTCGACAGCATCACAATTCCAATGCTCGGAGAAGTAACACTCGGATGGGTCTACATTCCCCTATTCATATTCATAATCCTAGCCAGCTCAAATTCAGTAAACCTAACAGACGGACTGGATGGACTAGCAGGCGGATTACTCATATTTGCATTCGGTGCATTCGGAGTCCTCGCATATGTAGAAGGACTACTGATCCTATCAGCACTCTGCGCAGTTATAGTGGGATCAACCACAGCCTTCCTATGGCACAACATACCGCCAGCAAAGTTCTACATGGGAGATACTGGTGCATTGAGCCTCGGAGCTCTCTTAGGTGTCATAGCGATGCTCACAGACCAGGTCATTGGACTGATACTCATAGGATTCATCTTCGTAATCGAAACCCTATCAGTCATCATCCAGTTAACTTCAAAGAAACTATTCAAACGTAAGGTTTTCAAAATAGCCCCAATCCATCATCACTTCGAAGCAATTGGTTGGCCAGAATCAAAAGTAGTTATGCGTTTTTGGATGGTAGGTGCGCTAATG